>Ga0180007_10004426_pt1 | contig 14892 bp, 12 predicted proteins | sample MM_PC_MetaG_FD_121122 | JGI IMG/M metagenome (GOLD analysis project Ga0180007, IMG submission 121122) | Groundwater microbial communities from the Aspo Hard Rock Laboratory (HRL) deep subsurface site, Sweden - MM_PC_MetaG | ecosystem: Environmental > Aquatic > Deep subsurface > Groundwater... | reverse complement strand
TATCCTGTTTTTCAAAAGGATTCTTTTCTATTGGCAGATAAACATGGAATTGTGTTCCTTTTCCAGGTTCACTCTGCACATGGATTGCCCCCCCCATAGCCGTAACAATGCCGTGCACCACGGAAAGACCCATTCCCGTCCCTTTACCGATGGCTTTGGTGGTAAAAAATGGATCAAAAATTTTATCTGTTACATTTTTTTCCATGCCTTTACCCGTATCTGCCACAGTCAGACAGACATACGCGCCAGGTGCCATATCAGGCTTTATTGCATCAATCTCTTTGGATTGAATCTCTTTCAGGCTGATTTTCAGTTCTCCGCCTGTGTCTTCCATTGAATGATAGGCATTGGTTGTCAGATTCATCACAATTTGATGAATATGTATGGGATCAGCTTTGATTACACTGCAATTATTATCGATATCCTGTTTAATTTCAATGGTTGTCGGTATGGTAGACCGGATGAGTTTTAACACTTCCTTGATAACGGGTTGAATTTTCATCAGCGTAAGTTCATTGCTGTCCTGCCGTGAAAATGCAAGGATCTGTTTTACCAGTCCCTTGGCTCTTAAAGCACCCGTATAGATTCCATTAAGACTGATTCGGAAGGGACTGTTTTCAGGAATATCATCCAACAGCATCTCCGCATACCCCAAAACAGAAAAAAGAATATTATTAAAATCATGGGCAATACCACCGGCAAGGGTGCCGATGGATTCCAATTTTTCAGATTGTCTGAGTCGTTTTTCCAGCAATAATTTTTCTTTTTCACTTTCTTTGCGCTCACTGACGTCCCGGGCTATTCCCTGAAAACCAATGGGTTGACCATTTGAATGTCTTTTTAGCGCTACAGAAGTTTCAACATAACATTTTGAACCATCCTTTCTGATCAGTTCCCAATCAATTGCTTTATACGGTTGTCCTGTTTTATATACCCTATTGAATGCTTTAAAAACTTTTCTGGAGGTTTCCGCATCCATATACTGTCTATTATTCAAACCCGTTAATTCGTCTTTGGAATATCCTAGAATCCTGCCCATTGCATCATTAATAAAGGTAAACGTCCCTTCCATATCAACCTCATAATACCCATCTTCAATGCTTTCAAGAATGGATCGGTATTTTTCTTCACTCTCCATCAGTGCTTTTTCTGCCAGCCTGCGACCCGTGATATCCTGCACCGTTCCCTCATATCGAATGATCTTTCCATCCTGATCAAAACACGCCCGGGTATTGTTGGACACCCAGATATGTGACCCATCCTTACATTGGGCGCTGAACTCGAAATGCTCTACATATCCTTCCGTGTGGAGAAGTTGCTGATACCGTTTACGATCTTCGGGGTTGGCATAATACTGCGTTGCGATGTTGACAATATGATTGATCAGCTCTTCAGGCGATTCATACCCGAGCATTTTGGCAAAGGCAGGATTGACAGTAATAAAACGCCCATCTGGTGTACTCTGAAAAAAACCTTCAACGGCATTTTCAAAAATGGCCGTATACTTTTTTTCGCTTTCTTTAAGTGCTTTTTCTGCTTTTTGCCGTTTTGTGGCTTCACTGACAATTCTCCATGATTTGATACCAGAATAGGAAAAAAGACAGCTGATGAACAAGAGCAAACAAACAACCATAATCAGCTTATTCTTGAGATTTATTAAACTCTCCAATGCCTCATCCTCGCTTGAGACAACAACAATGGTCCAGAAGCTGTCAACAATTTTAATGGGCAGATACACAGCATGATACTTTCCTGTTTTTTGGTGCTGATCCCGGGTCTGATCAACCCTGTACGTGGCAATCCCCTTTTCTCCCTGCACCATCTGGTTCGCCATGGAAAGGATACCCGCAAAATCCTTATTGTTTTCAAAAACAGATTTGCCCGTATGCCCGGCAACAGGACAATAGATTTCAATTCCTTCTTTGCTGACCATCCACAGATAACCGCTTTTACCCAGTTGGATATCCTGGATAAACCGTTTTGAAAGGGCTACAAAATCAATCAGAATCCCAAGTGTCCCGGAAAATTCAGTGCCGTTGAATACGGGCACATGCAGAGCAATGGCACGATACCCTTGAACAGCCGTGAACACATCACTGATGACGGGTTTGTGGGTTTTCAGAATTTTTTTGATATGTTTCTGACTGGAGATATCCTGACCGATAGCATCCGCATTATAGGGGTTGGTGTAGGTAATCCTGCCTGCTTTATCAACACGTGTGATGGCAGTTATTGCTTCGGGGTAGATGACTAAAGCAAAACCCAGTTCATTTATCCCCTGATCATCAAGATTGATAATATGATCTGAACTGGAAATCTTTGTGAAATATGTAATTAAATCACTGAAACGATACTCAATTCCCCTTTTTGCCTGTTCGGCATGAATCATCTGCCGATTGGTCAGTTCAGCAATAGCATTTTCTTTTGCATTGGAATAAATCATATAAAACAGATAAATACCAAGGCCAAGCAGACAAAGAAGAAATACCATCAAATATTTTGGTTTCATTGTTTCCCCAAAAAAACGTTACCGCACGTGAAATAATACCTTTAATTTTCAACGCACGCATCAGATCATTTCCAATATATCCACCTACAAAATATGGCTGTAAAAGGCAAGTTAATCTTCATATGGAATCTGCAACTGCTATCTGCCGCGCAAATAGCATGTGTGGGTCAGGTTTTGTCTGGCATGATTCAAAGTTTGATTGACAAATTCGACAAATATCTATAATAATTTCATTCTGTTAAAATAAAAAAGCCATATATTTTATGGCCGGGACAAGAATACGAAAAAGGGGATCACCATTAGTAAAGATACAGAAAACACTGACAAACAAGCGACATTGGCCTCCGTACAAGGGTGCATCGCTATTTTGCAGAAAATTGCACACCAGAGTGAACTTTTGTCGCAATTGCCGGAAACAGAACGAATTGCCTTGATCACTGCAGCCGGGAAAATATCCCGACCCGACAAAGAAGCGCTTAAGGAACGGAAAAAGGAAAGAAAACACCAGAAACGGCTGGCCATAGTGGAGAAAGAGCGGCGGCTTCGGGCTGCCACAGGAATAAGAAGAGCCAGAGAAGAAAAAATATTTTCAGCTCCCCAACAGATTTGCGGCACGGCCGGGCAGATTCTGGACACTGGCCCCCGGCTGGAAACGGCGCGCAACTGCTATGTGTGCAAGGCTGAATTTACCCGCCTCCACCATTTTTATGACACCATGTGCCCGGAATGTGCACAATTCAATTACCAGAAACGGTTCCAGACAGCCTGCCTGAAAGGACAGGTGGCATTGATCACAGGCGCAAGGCTCAAGATCGGTTACCAGGCAACACTGATGATGCTCAGGGCCGGGGCAAGGGTGATTGCCACCACCCGTTTTCCCAGGGATTCTGCTTTACGATATTCCAGGGAACCTGATTTTTCAAAATGGAAACACAGGCTCCAGGTATATGGGCTGGATCTGCGTCACATCCCCAGTGTTGAACTTTTTTGCGATCACATTGAACAAAATTACCCGCGTCTGGATATTTTAATCAATAATGCCGCCCAGACTGTCCGCCGGCCCCCTGGATTTTATGCCCACCTGATGGACAATGAAACAAAGGATATCACAACCTTGCCAGAAGATGCCAGGATCCTTTTAGATCAGCACCAGGCCTGCATTCTACAGCTTGAATGGGGGCAGGCCCCAAAAAACCTCCCTGAAAACGACTTGCCCGCAACCTGGGACGGCAAATCACCGGGCGTGGGCTTGCGAATGTCAGCCCGATTATCCCAGATCCCCTATTCCTATGACCATTCCCTGAATGGTCCCGAAGTCTTCCCCGCAGAACGACTGGATGCCGACCTCCAGCAGGTGGATCTTCGAAAAACCAACTCCTGGCGGTTGCGACTGGGGGAAATCCAGACATCGGAAATGCTGGAACTCCAACTGGTCAATTCCATTGCTCCCTTTGTTCTGTGCAACCGGCTGACAGATGTAATGAAAAAAGATAACACCGGACAAAAACATATTGTCAATGTCTCTGCCATGGAAGGAAAATTTTTGCGATTTAAAAAAGGCAGCCGGCACCCCCATACCAATATGGCCAAAGCTGCCTTGAACATGCTCACCCATACGGCGGCAAGTGGCCTTTCAAAACACGGAATTTTCATGAATGCCGTTGACACGGGATGGGTAACGGATGAGGACCCTGCCATGCTGGCAAAATTCAAGCAGGAACGCCATGATTTCCAGCCACCCCTGGATATTGTAGACGGTGCTGCAAGAGTGTGTGACCCTTTTTTCCACGGTATTTTGACCCGGAAACACTGGTGCGGAAAATTCTTAAAGGATTATTTTCCCATAGACTGGTAACGTAAGCTATTATCCTTGAATCTGCTCATTGCTGTGGGAATGAGCAGATTTTTACCCTGGACCGGGGTTTACAAAACCATGTCAAGATCTTATATTCACCGTAATCAAATTAGCATTTCAACTTTCGGAGTTGGCAAATTTAAATGGGGTCAGGCTTTCCTTATTGTACTTTTTAACCGTTTGACAGCAAATTATGGAAAAAAATACAATAAAAAAAGCCGCCCCCCCTGGATAGAAAGCATACGTCCGAAAGTTGAGTTAACATCTTACAACACATTGGTGGAGTTGACCATTGAAACAAATTATCGTTCTTGCAACAACAAACAAGGGAAAAACAAGGGAAATAAAAACCCTGTTACATGGTTTTCCCTTACAGATTAAAGATCTTTCCGATTTCGGACCCATCCCTGAAGTCATTGAAGATGGAAAAACCTTTGATGACAATGCCTATAAAAAGGCCTCATTTACGGCAAGGATCTTAGGATATCCTGCCATGGCGGATGACTCGGGAATTTGTGTGGATGCTCTTGGCGGCGCACCAGGTGTCTATTCTGCCAGATATGCCGGAAAAAATGCCACTGATGCTGACAATGTTAAAAAAATGCTGGATGACTTGAAAATCCATGCGAACAGAAATGCCGCGTTCAAGTGCGTCGTTTCCATTGCAGTTCCCACGGGTGCTGCATTAACCTATGAAGGAGAATGCAAAGGTGTTATCACGGAAAAACCCATTGGTGATAACGGATTTGGATATGACCCGCTCTTTTTTTATCCTGAATTGAATAAGACCTTTGCCCAGCTGACCATTGAAGAAAAGGGATCAGCCAGTCACCGGGGCCGGGCATTAAGACAGATGGCCCGGGAAATGGATAAAATTCTTGAATGGATTGATATTAACATGCCAAAATTCCAGCAAGTGGAATGTAAAGGAAGCAACTCATGAACCCGACCGATTTTAAAGACCTTGTAAAACAAAACAGATCCTGCCGTAGGTTTGATAACGCCCATAAAATCGACGAATCAACCTTAACAGACCTGATTGAACTTGCCAGAAACAGTGCATCAGGAGCCAACAAGCAACCCTTGAAGTATGTGATCTGCCGGGATGAGCAGAAAAATGAAGCCATTTTTTCCTGTCTTGGCTGGGCTGCATATCTCAAAGAGTGGGATGGACCTGAAAAAGAAGAAAGACCTGCTGCCTATATTGTCATTTTAGGAGACCACAGTATTTCCGATAACTTCTTTTGTGATCACGGCATTGCAGCCCAGACCATGCTTCTGGGTGCAAGGAGCATGGGACTTGGCGGTTGCATGTTCGGGGCCATCAACATCAAATCCCTTAAGGAACACTTGAATATCGAAGCGCATCTTGAGCCCAAACTGGTACTGGCCCTGGGAAAACCCGTGGAAAAGATCCAGATTGATGAACTGGGCCAGGACGGTGATATCAAATACTGGCGGGATGAAAACAGGGTCCACCATGTTCCCAAAAGAAAACTTGACCACATCATCATTGCCTCCCTTTAAAGCAAACCATATCAGGATAAAACATGAGTGAGATCATAAGTTATAAGCTTGCCAATATTCAAAAAAAGGAACTGAAACTTCGGACCCAGCGGCATGAAATCCTTGTCAGCGAATCTGAACGAGCCCTTGACCTTATCCTTGAAGCACCTTCACCGGCCACACTTGTGCAATCTTTCCCAGACCAGGATCTGTATTATCTCATGCACAAAATAGGGCCCTATGATTTCATTCCAATCCTGGCCATGGCCACATCATTGCAATGGGAATATATTCTGGATGTGGAAACCTGGGATAATGACAGGCTTGACCTGGATCTTATGACAAAGACCTTTGATCTCTTATTCCAGGCTGATCCCCAGAGGCTTTTGCGATGGGTTATCAAAGAAAAACCCGATTATTTTGAATTTTACCTGTTTAAAAACATGGAGATTTTTGTCCGGGAACATGATGAGCTGCCCCCGGAAGATTTTGATGATTATATCACCATTGATGATAAATTTTATTTCAGATTCCCTGAAAAACCCTGGGATGGGGATGAAGATCTGCCGGAACAACGCAACCAGCAGGAAGCCTCTGAACTCATCGAAAAAATGGTCAAGGCAGTGGCCCAGATGGATCTGTCCGTTTATCACGGACTTTTGCTTGAGACCTGTTCCATTTTAACAGCTGAAACCGAGGAAGAGCAGTTCCGCCTTAAGAATCTGCGGCTTGCAGAAAAAGGATTTTTACCGGCCCATGAAGCCCTGGGAATTTATCAACCAACCAGGCTTTCTTCTCTGCGCAAGCGGCCTGAAAAAGAAAGGTTCAATCCAACCTTTGATCCGGATATTCCATTGCCCCCACAATTTTTCGCCCAGTTTATTGAAGGGGATGATCTGTTTGTAAAATCCCTTAAATTACTTGATCCTGAATTCATGGTTCATCTTGAATCAGAACTGGCTGCCTTGATTAACAAGATCATTTCTGCAGACAAAATCAAGCTTCGAAGCAAAGAAGATCTTGAAAAAGCCGTTTCAAAGGCGTGCGCCTATCTGAATCTTGGTCTTGAAATCATCCTGAAACAAGAACAAAAACCCGGGACTGCCCAGGGAGTGATCCAGGAATATTTCCTTGAAGACATTTTCAGAACAGGTTCACGGGTGAGCATCCTGTTGAGGACAAAAGCGATCAGCTGGTTCAGGACAAGCTTTATGAACAGCCACAATCTTCCCTTAAGTTTTCTTGGAGAATCCTATTTAGGGGTTATTGGGGGTCTGTTCCTTGATCGGCCAATGGTTTATGACAATTATGCTGCCGGCGAATTATACAGAAATTTTAAATCTGTTTCAGACGTTACCGAAACTGCCACTGCCTTAGAGCAGATCATTGCTCTGGATAAATTTCTGGACCTGCTGGATATTGATACAAGCTCCTTTGAACAAGGTATTTTAACCTATAAAACATTAATTTTAACCCTGTGGGCAAAAGATCGGTTAAAGCTGCCGGCAACCCTTGAACCCATTGATATTGAGCTTTTTAAACCATTTTTCATGGCCCTGTTTACACCCCCGGAGGATCGCAGTACACAACAGATTCAACTCAAAGATCTTTCTTTCTGGACATGTGAAGTCAGCAACATGGATGAAACACAACTTGGGAGTCCATTCACAGAAGTATTGTCTGATTTGATCAATGAACTTGAATCAGAATACAGCGGGGTTAGTCCTGACACGATTGATCATCGGTTCGTTCACCATTTTCTGCTGCACAAGAGCAAGAAAAAATAATGGGGCGTACGCCTTCCCCTAAAAGATTGTAAAAATGAGGGGCGTACTGTATATCTGTGTTTTATGAACGCTTTTCTCCACAACAAGATCTGCATCAATACCCTGGCTCCAAAACCCGGGATAACCATATGGTATGCCAGAATAAGAGAAATTATCCATTCCATTTTCAAAGAAAAAGCATTCGTTGATTTCACTGCCCTGCCAAATGACCTGTTTGATGAACAGGACTTTATCGCCTGCTTTTTCAGCCGGGAAGAATTAAGGACCATCAACGGTTTCAAAGCATTAAAAAAACAGATAGAATGGATCAGTGGCAGATATCTTATCAAACAGATGATGCAACAGCTGCTTTTTGTAAATGATGCTTTTGATCAAATCACCCTTTCCTATCATGAAAAAGGAGCTCCTTTTCTGACAACGTTGCCCTGTCTTCCGGTTTCATTGTCCCACAGCAATGGGTATACGGCATCGGCATGCTGCAGAGACAAACGGCAAAAACTGGGCATTGATATTGAAAAAATTACAAAAAAACCAGATCCCTTTTTTATGAAGACCGCCTTTACACAAAATGAAATTGAACAGTTAACGGATGATGTGGCCCAGATTTTCAAAAACTGGACCATCAAAGAAGCGTATTTGAAATATATCAAAATGGGATTTCATGAAAGCCTTCACAAAGTTGAAGTCATCAACAATGAAATCTTTCACAACCGCCGGAAAATCAATGTGAATGTGTTTTCAACCTTTATTGAAGACGACTATGTGTTATCCCTTGTCTCAGATTAGACATATGGTTACTCATGCTCAAAGATATATCCCACAGACCGCCGGCTGATAAAGTATACCGGACTTTTAGGATTTTTTTCAAAATACTTTCTAAATCTGACAATAAAATTATCCAGTGTCCTTGTTGAGGTTTCCGGTGAATATCCCCAGCCTGCCGTCAGAAGCATTCCCCTTGATAACGGCTTTCCCTTATTTGCAATAAAAAGTCTGAGCAAAACGATTTCCTGTTCCGTTAAAACAATTTCACCGGCAGCACAAACGGCTTTAAAGGAGATAAAATCGATATGATTATCACCAAAATCATAATAATTGCCTTCAAACATCTTATGGCCTGAACTTTTTCCATTTTTATCCGTTTCATACCAGGTTCTTTTTTTGATCAGTCGTTCAACCCTTAATAAAAATTCTTCCAGATCAAAGGGTTTTGACAAATAATCATCCACCCCGAATCGGAGGCCTTTGACCTTATCCTTTGTATCCCCCCTTGCAGAAAGGATGAGCACGGGAATTTTTTCATCTTCCTGGCGGATGGTTTTTAAAACGGAAAAGCCGTCTATCATGGGCAGCATGATATCAAGAATAATCAAATCCGGTTTCCAGGAACGCCATTTTTCAATCCCTTGAATCCCATCTATGGCAATCTGCACATCATACCCCTGGATGGACAGATTCAACCGTATCCCATCTGCGATATGCGCCTCATCTTCTATGACCAGAATACGCTTCTTTTCAACCGTTTCCATAAATTTTTCTCCCTGACATTGGCGATGCTGGCCCTTGGAATGGTAATGGTAAACGTTGCCCCTTTATCTCTTCCAGGGCTTGTAACCGATGCTTTCCACCCGTGGATAATGGCAATGCTGGAAACAAGGTACAACCCAAGGCCGGATCCAGATACGTTGTTTTTCTGTTTGGGAACGGATTGATAAAATTTTCTAAAAATTCTTCTTGCCTCTTTTTTATCAACACCGATCCCATTGTCTATAAAGTCAATTGTCACCTTTTGAATAAAACTTTTAAACCGGATCAAAAGTTTTGGTGTGGCTGAATCATTATACTTAATGGCATTTGAAATGATGTTCATTAGCAGCATTTCAAATAAAAACAGATTCACCGGGTAAACAGCCCGACTGCTGGATTGATCGTCAATCTCAATATCCAGACCCCGAAAAAGAGAGCTGTTTTTTTTACAGAATTCATCTATCTGTTTTACCAGGTTTATCCGTGTCACTTCCGAACCAAAATTCTGACTTTCAATTCTGGCAAGGTTAAGGATACTGTTAATATTTTCTGTCAGCCGGTCGATATCTTCCAACATGTTTTTGCTGTATTTTTTGATATCACACGATTCCATGGGATGCCGGATAAAGGTCTCAAGATAAATGCGCAAAGAGGTTACCGGTGTTTTTAATTCATGGGTAAAATTATAGATAAAATTATGTTGAAGTCTGAACAGGTTAACGGTTTTCTGATAATAGATAAAAGCAAGCAGGATACCCATCAACACCACGGCTATCAAAGCACTTAAGATCAGTATGGTCATCCCGGTCTTGGAAGGAAAAATAGATTGGGGATCAATATGAAATTTTAAAATAATCACTTGAAGGGCAGAGGTTATTTCCATGTACCAGCTGACGGTAAGAACCAGGAAGGTAGCCAGGGCAAATATAGAACAGGCAAAAATAAAAACCGGGTGAAGATACCACCGGGAAGGATTTAAAATTTGCATGTTTACCTGTCTATATCCATAAAAAATTTCATTTTTGTGGCATGGGTATCCATGATTAACATCTTTTTAATGCTTACTATTGAGCCTTTACAGGCATCATCATCCTGCGTTCTTAAGAGATTATTCTTGGAAAGGTTTAGATGTCAAGTATTAATCCCCAAAGCCATACGGAAAATCAGATTAAACGATAGTGTTTCAGCAATGACCAGAGGTTTTCATTGTTTTACGCATTGACACAACTGGCATGGATATAGTATCCAATAAAGGGGTTCAGGCAAATTTTAGTTTATAAAAAAAAATTGTAAATGATAAACACACCATCTGAAAATCTGGTCCATCATAAATCGGGCAAAGGGGGGAAATGAAACCTTATGTAAAACTGCATCTGTTCGTATGGTTTGCCCTTGGTTGCCTGATTCCCTTAAACACCTCTGCAAAGACTTTCCTTAACGTTCACGTCAGTATTCTGCCCCAAAAATATTTTGTGGAAAGAATCGGGCAGAACCTTGTAACCGTTGATGTCCTGGTAAAACCCGGCAAAAACCCGGCCACGTATTCACCCTCGCCGGACCAGATAAAAAAGCTCACTTCTGCTGATGTTTATTTCAGGATCGGCGTACCCTTTGAGAACGGTATTCTGGATAAAATTAAATCCATTGCCGGCATACGGGTTGTGGATACCCGTCAAGGCATTCTCTTAAGAAGAATGGAAGGACACCATGATGATGAAAAAAATCATGACAGGCAGATCGGCAATGATCCCCATATCTGGATGAATCCATTGCTTGTAAAAACCCAGGCCCATACTATTTTTAAAACACTTTGTGGCCTGGACCCTGGAAACAAGGACATCTATGAGCAAAATTACCGGCTGTTTATAAATGATCTGGATGCCCTTGACCATCGCCTGAAAAAAGCATTTGAACGTTTAAAGGGAGAAAATCTGTTTGTTTTTCATCCATCCTTTGGTTACTTTACCGATGCTTACGGCTTAAAGCAGGTCGCCGTTGAAACAATGGGCAAAGCGCCCAGAGGAAAAAACCTTTCCGATATCATCAAGCTTGCAAAAAAACAGGAAACAAAGGTGATTTTTGCCCAACCGCAATTTGACGATACAGCAGCAAAAAAAATTGCATCAGCCATAAACGGTATTGTGGTGTCGATTGATCCCCTTGCCTATGATTACCTGATGAACATGGAAAACATTGCCCAATCCGTTACCTCCGTGTTAAAGAATCAAATGGATTGAAATTTTGCAGGTATATTCATTAAGGCTTAGCTTATGCACAATGAAAATGACCATAGTATCATATTAGACAATATTTCATTTGCCTATAAACACCGCAATGTCCTGGAAAACGTTGACCTTGTGGTACACAAAGGTGAATTTGCAAGCATTGTCGGCCCCAATGGCGGCGGCAAAACCACCCTGCTCAAGTTGATTCTGGGCTTGATCAAACCGGATAAAGGAAAGATCCGCATATTTGGAAAACCTCCGGACCAGGTCCGGCAGCAGGTGGGATATATGCCCCAGTATGCCCATCTGGACATGGATTTTCCTGCAAGCGTCATGGATGTGGTGTTGATGGGAAGGCTTAAAAAATCAAGCTTCTGGTTTTCACAGCAGGACAAGACCGCCGTATTAAACGCTATTCATGAAGTCGGGATGAGCGCCTTTGTCAATACAGGGTTTAACGCGCTTTCCGGTGGTCAGAAACAGCGTATTCTCATTGCCCGCGCCCTGTGCAACAGCCCGGACATCCTTTTGCTGGATGAACCCACGGCCAATGTGGATCATCAGACCGAGGAAAATCTGTTTTCCATTCTGAAAAAACTGAATTCCAAAATGACCATTCTCCTGGTATCCCATGATCTGGGTTTTGTTTCAAAATATGTAAAAAGCGTTATATGTGTCAATCGACAGGTCGTCATCCACCCGACAACCATCATGAACGGTGCCATCATAAAAGATATTTATAATGGAGACCTGAAAATGGTAAGACATGATCACCGGTGCAGCCCCAAAGGACACCATCCGGACGGCCACAGTCATGATTGATGTGTTGTCTGCCATCTTTGATCCTGACAACCTGTTTTTAAAATATGCATTTATCATGGGCGGTCTTGCATCTATTTCCTTTGGCATTATTGGGACCTTTGTCACCACAAAAAGGATCGGATACCTTGCCGGAGCCATTTCTCACTGCGTCTTCGGCGGCATTGGACTGGCATTGTTCCTCCAGGTAAATCTGGGATTTACCTGGTTTGATCCCATGTTCGGGGCAGTCCTTGCCGCCATCATTGCTGCGGTTACCGTGGGACTTGTCAGCCTTCATGCAAAGGAGAGGGAAGACACCATTATCGGCACACTCTGGGCCGTGGGCATGGCATCCGGAATCTTGCTCCTGGACAAGACCCCCGGCTATTTCAATCTTGCTTCCTATCTGTTTGGCGATATCCTGCTGATTTCAACCAGAGATCTTGTGTATGTTGCCTGTTTGGATGCCTTTGTCCTCTTTTTGTCCATCCTTTTTTTCAACCGGTTTTTCGGTGTTTGTTTTGACAGCGAATTCACCCTGTTAAGGGGAATTAATACCAGTTTTTTCTATCTGTTACTGCTCATTCTCACAGCGCTGACCATTGTTCTGCTGGTCAGGATCGTCGGGATAGTACTGGTTATTGCACTGCTGACCATCCCCCCGGCCATTGCTTCATTTTTTGCAAAAAGGCTCTGGCAGATGATGCTGTATTCCTGTCTGTTATGCCTTTTTTTCACATGGACCGGTCTTGGGGTAAGCTATTCATTCAGCCTTTCCAGCGGGCCCACCATTATTGTCTTAAGCGGAGGTGCCTACCTGATTCTTCTGGTCATCAAAACACTGGTGAAATGAGGCTCAATATGGGTTTAAGACCCGCTTATGAAGAATTGGAAAATAAAATCAAAAATTTTTCACCAAGCCGTCTATAAACGGGATGACCCAGGGTATGGCTCAATTTATTAATAATGCAAATTTTTGCGAAATTAATAATTTTCCACGGCGGTTCAATTGTATTATATGAGCCCATAAAAAAGGCAAGTCAAATAATCAATAGGAAACCGTGACAAATCTTTTATCATTTTTTTTAAATCTAAAACATTTACAAAATATCACACCACGTAAAAATAAAAAATCCCGATAAAATCAATTATCGGGATAGTATATGTTGGGTTGGCTCCCCAGCACGGACTTGAACCGCGGACCCATTGGTTAACAGCCAATTGCTCTGCCAACTGAGCTACTGGGGAGCAGCGCCTTTCGACAAGACTTGGAGAGATTATATCAACCCATTTTCTTTGTCAAGAAAAAACAATAAAAAAATTGACATCATAATATATCGGTTCTATCCTTTAATCAAACAACACACCAAGACAACAAGGATTATATCATGATCACTGAAAACGGAATTGTAACCAATGCAAACCCATCCATGGCCTGGATAAAAACAACCCGGTCCGGGGCTTGTGAGGCATGCGCTTCCCGGGGAAGCTGCGGAACACAGAACAGTCAACAAGAGATGACCGTCACGGTTAAAAATACGCTCAATGTTGGAAAAGGGGACCATGTGGTCATTGGTCTTGAAACCAGACCCATCCTTTTTGTAACCTTTCTTTTATATGTGTTCCCCATTATTCTGCTGCTCCTAGGGGCTTTGATCGGAAACAGTCTTGCAACTTCTCTTGGGCATGACCCATCCCTTGTTTCCATGATTTCAGGCTTTTCATTTTTTGGATTTTCTTTCTATATTATCCGAAAAAAAAACAGCTCCCTTTCAAAAAAGGAAGCATACAAACCTTTCCTTGTCCGAAAGAGATCTTCCGCTATTCCTACCGGTTGTTCCATCCTTTAAAAATTAATTTTTTTCTTGCCAAGACTGATACAATATAATATAAGGCCATGCTAGTTGTGGGTTTGTATCATGAACTCAAACCCTTAGAAAAGAGAGAACTATTATGACATCACAACGAGACCTAAAGATAGCTGTATTCATCATGATCATATTTTTGATCACAGGAATTATATGCTATGCCTCTTTTACCCCCCCCGCACCTGAGAATCCAGTACGCATCATGTTTCAGAACAAAGCTGGTAAAGTTTTATTCACCCATTCCGTGCACGTGGACGATTATACCCAGGATTGTCTGGACTGCCATCACAACATTGAAAGTGATGAAACCTACAACTGCAGCGAGTGCCATGAAGAAACGGGTGACCAAGACATGCCTTCAAGACCTGATGCATTTCATACTCAGTGCAAGGGATGCCATGAAGACCTTGACGCAGGTCCGAAAGAATGTAATTCGTGTCATTCACTATAATGAATTTTAACGATTAGTTATAGTGTAATGATCTCAAGCTTTTTACAAAACAAGGACTTATTATGATTAAACGATCTTTTTTCACCTTATCCCAACCCAGGCTCAGCTATGATCTTATGGAACCGGATCCCAAAGAGCCCGAGTCAATACCCATACCTTCCAACCTTATTTTATTATTAAATGAACACATTGACAGTACAAAAAAACCATTAATAAAAAAAGGGGATGCTGTTGTAAAAGGACAAAAAGTTTGCCTGTACGATGATAGTACAGAATATGCCATCTCCCCTGTAACCGGAACCATAACCGCCATTGACACCTATTCGGATAATTTTGGCAACCCATCCACCTATCTTGTTGTTA
>Ga0180007_10004425_pt1 | contig 14893 bp, 7 predicted proteins | sample MM_PC_MetaG_FD_121122 | JGI IMG/M metagenome (GOLD analysis project Ga0180007, IMG submission 121122) | Groundwater microbial communities from the Aspo Hard Rock Laboratory (HRL) deep subsurface site, Sweden - MM_PC_MetaG | ecosystem: Environmental > Aquatic > Deep subsurface > Groundwater... | reverse complement strand
GCAAAAAGGTTTCACGAGTATAAAAGCAAATATCCAACATCTTCTTTATCCCTTGAATTTAAACTTTCAAAGAATATTTATCTAACAACAAAATATTCTTATTGTTATCGTGATATTGAGGTTTATCCTTTAAGTAAGTTAGAAGAGGATTATAATAAGGGATTAATAACAGGTGTAGAAAGTCATTCTTTATTAGAAGGTGCTTATGGAATTGCATGGGATAGTAGAGATAATGAAAAAATTCCTACTAAGGGTATGTATCATGAATTAGCTTTTAAAAATAATTTTGGGGATTTATTTAATAGTGATATTAACTATTATGGTTTAAGTGTAATAAGTTGTTTCTTTTTTACACCTATTGATGAATACCTAACAATAGGTACAAGATTAGTTGGAGATTTATATTTTGGGGAAACACCTTTTTATAGACTTGCCGATTTTGGATCCCTTCATAAGAATGGTTTTTCAGGGACTAATGGTGTGAGAGGCGAACCTGCAGGACGTTATTCAGGAAAAGCTAAAATAATGGGGAATTTAGAATTTCGCTCGAAATGGTTTCCTTTTACAATAGCTAGTCAGAAATTTAATTTAGGTAGTGTTTTGTTTGTGGATTCAGGTAGAGTATGGGCAGACTACGAAAAAAACGAAACACTTGACGGTAGTGGGGTAGGTATAAAATATGGAATTGGAGGTGGACCTCGTTTACAATGGGGCAGTACCTTTGTAATTAGATTTGATTTTGCCTGGTCAAAAGAAATTCAAGACGAGGATGAAAATTTCCCAGTGGGTATTTATGTTAGTGTTGACCACTCTTTTTAATAAATTTCAAAAATTTACATTTATGAAATCCGCATTTCATCATATAAAGTTCTTCAAAGATAATTTTAAATAATTTTTGTCAAATATAAAATTTTAGCATAGTTTGAGAGCATGATTATAAAATTTTAAGAAATTAATTAAGCGTATATTTTTTAAAATAGGGTGCATATATTTTAAAAAAAAGATGAATTTTAGTTTATATCTTTAGATTTAGCCTAAAATTTACATTAAATTTGAATGATATCTCGATTTTTAAAAAAGCGTTTTGAGAGAGGATTTTTTGCATTTTGAATTTTTTGTAATACCAATAATATTAAATATTTATATTGCTTATGTCGAGTAAAAGTATTATGTTAATATAAACGTTTTCATTTTTAGATTTGTTAGTATATAATTTTGCATTTGACACCTAAAATTGAAAATGTTATGTTTAGTTTGAGACTAGTGGGGTAGATTTTATATTATAACCTCAAGAAAACTTAATATTAAAAGGAGAAAAAAGTATGATGCTAAGGAAGCCTTTATTACAGATCATGCTGATACTTGTTATGCTCCTTTCCTTCAGCATTCTTAGCTTTTCTCAGAATACAAATTATCGATATCTGAGAGATTTTGATTATCACATGCAAGATGTTGATAAATCAACTCAACAGATGGTTGATGATTTTATCGCCAATTTCAAGAAAGGCGATTTAAGAGCTTTTCGCTATGTCAAATATGACATTCTAGAGAAGGCTGTGCTGAAAATTAAAAAGGAAGCAGATGTATATCGAATGAAATTCTTCGAATATCTGCAAAAAGAGCAAGGTGGTAAAGTAGAACGCGCAAAGATGGTAAGATGCAGTTTATGCGGAATTTTCAATCTTGATCCTCGAGTACGCCTAGTTGCAATTCATTTTCTAAGAAAATTAAATCCAGATGCAGCAATGCAAAGAACTATTAAAATTGCTATTGGTGTAGATGGTGAGTGGATTAAATACGATAAGAAACGCAAAGATTTTGTATTCAAACATCCTCGCAGACTGGAAACTGTAGCATCCAGATTTGAATATTATCGAGAAAAAGACATTGATTATCCAGAAATTTATCATCCTGGTGGTGGTGGAATTAATGATCATTTAGAAGATACTATTCGTGATGATCGTTTAACTACAGGACTTGAAGCAAGAAAATGGGGTGAAGTTGCTCCTAAGAAAAATAGTGAAGGTATCTATGTATATCCTAAACTAGTTGATAGTGCTGGTAATGTTTATCAGTACCCAACAGATCCTATGGACAAAAACTTCCAAGAACAAAAAAGACGTTATATGGAATTTGTTCGAGCAAATCCTAATCTTGCAGATGATGATCCTGACAAACCAAAATTGAATGCAGATCGTTATAGAAGATATCACAATCAGAATGGTGAATTAAATTCTGACTTATTAGGGTATCAGAATAGACTTCCTCAAAACAATTTAGGTTGGGATAACAAATCAAGAAATTCAGAAGGTGATTATGTGCCTCTAGGTCAAGGCAAAAAATACACATATATCACAACAGAAGGTTTCCGTGTAGTTGGAAATCCTTATGCTGAATTAGTAAAATTAGACGAATTTATTACTCGCGCTATTTGGTATCAAAAGATCAAATGCCGTCAAATGAATGCTCTGGCAATCATAAGTAAAGACACTTTCAAAACTCTTTATTGTAGTATTGATGGTGAAATACCTGCAAAGGTTCCTTTCCTATCAACAGGTACAGGTGAAGATACATCTATGTTTGATCATAATGACGTAGATACTTTAATTAATGGTCTATTAAAAAACCAAGTTATTTCTAATAAATGGGTAATTTTAAGAGCATTAAAAGATATTTACACATTTGAAAAAACTCCTGTTGACGTTAAAAGAAAAATTAACGCAGCATTGTGGGAATTCAAAAGAGAAACTCTTAAAGAAGATACTATTAAAGGTTATTCTTTAGGTAGAGAAGCAATTCGTGTTGGAAAACTTCCAGCTGATGAAAGAATTAGTGTAACATCTTCAGCTATTAAAAAAGCAACAGTTGAAGAAACACAAGAACTTGGTTTCTGGTTACCAAACGATGAAATCAGAGCTTGGGGTTATAGACTAATTTCTCCAGATGAAGCTACAAATTTAAGTGCACCAAATCTTGAAGCAAAATACAACTTTGGTGAACTATTTGACGACAGATTTATTGCTTACAAAGAACAAAGCGGTAGAATAGTTGATTATTATACAGACAGAACAAAATACAGAAGTTTACAAGCTGCTTATGGCAAAGACATTAAAGCTACAAAAGAAGTTCTTGATAACGGCGAATTGTGGGCTAAATCACAGAATTTAATTAACGCAATTCTACGTGGTGATAGAGAAGCTTTTAGACTAGCTAGATGGTCAGAAGTAGAATCTATGGTAATTTTAACACTTTACAGAGTTAAAATGCAATATGATAAGTATGTTAAAGAAAATGGTCTTTCAGGCTATGCTGACATTAAGAAACCTGTAACATCTTTCTTTGACCAGTTCGTAAGTATCGCTGGTGACCAAAGAAAGAAAAACGCTAAAGGCGATATCGAAGAAACTTTAGTTGAAGCAGAAAACAGACTTGTCACAGGAATCGATTACGAAACACATTCTGAAGATAAAAGATCTTCTATAGTAGAAGCATCATTAGGTGGAATCTTTAATAAAGACCCACGTATCAGATTAACAGCAATCCATTTCTTAAGAAGAATGGGACCAAGTGAAGAAATGTTAGAAGATGTTGTAAAAGCAAGATCAATCCTAGCAAGCGAATCAAATATTAAAGAAAATCCTGATACATCAGATTACAGACATGCTTTTATTGACACAAATCTTTGGGAAAGAGTTCCAGAAGATAGAGCTCTCTTTACAGAAGATCAAAAGAAATATGCTGGAATTGATAATTCTCCAGACCTAATGAATCCTCCTATAAGAAGAGCACAAGATAACTATTCAATAGAGGCTTATGAATATCAAATGGGTATGCTATCTAATTTAGCAGACGAAGGTGGAAGAATAATTCCTACTCTTGGTCAATATCAATTAAAAGCACCTGTTGAAGAATTAGAAAAACTCTATAACTTTATTCAAAGAGGAAGACTAGTAAAAGCTATCAGAAAAGGTGATGTAAGTGTAATTACAAAGATGAGTAGAGCAGACTTTGGTGTTCTAGCCGAATTCATCGATAACGAATATATCTTACGAGTACCTCTAGTTAGCTTCCATAGAGATGCTAAGTTCAAACCTTCTAAATATGCAATCTTTAACGAAGGAGATATTCGCATAATTAAAAAAGGTATTGACAGCACAAACTTCCTAGTACAAAAAGGTACAGCTGAATTTCTAATCAGATTCTTTAATTTCTACTATGATCCAAACGAAAGAGAAGATTACGGTCTAGATAAAACAGCTCAACAAGAAATTATAGATGCAATGTACTTCTATAAACAAGATGACATCGTTGTAGAAGAAGTTGTTCTAGCTTTCGAAGGTGAAAACCCAGACGGTCGTGCAGTTATTAAAGCTGGATCACCAGATGACGGTTTTGCTTTAGCTGAAAAAATGAATGCCGGTGGTTTGAGAGTTTATAGATCACTACCTATCGGAATCAGAAAAGATATCAGAGATGCAGTAAATGGTGACCAGGAAAAATTACCAGCATCATTAAAGAACATCTTAGGTATTATTAAAGTTAGATCACCAAAAGCGACTGAACCATTTACATATGTAAGTCCAACAGGTGAAACAGCAGAAGCTGGTACGCCTCCAGAATATCCAAGAGGTGATACTAATCCTAGAGAAACAACAACACCAGATGGAACTGGAACTACAACACCAACAACAGGTGGAACAACAACACAACCAGAAAATCCAGTTGTAACACCTCCAAATACAGGTGACAATACTGCAACAGATAGTGATGATGATGACGACGATAACGATGATAATGACGATGAAGATTAATTAGTTAAATTGTTGTAGCTCAAAAAAAGAGTTATTATTGAAAAAATAAAGGAGAGGATTTTCCTCTTCAAAAAGTAAAAGTAAAGAAAAGATTTTGCAAAAAATTGAAAAAGGAGACGGTATGAAAAATAAAGCGTTAGTCGTGTTAGTGATTTTTCTACTGGCTTTAGCTTTACCTGGCTTTTCTCAGATATTAGATGAAGGATACGATAGTCAGGGAGAAGAATTAGGTGAAGAAGCCGGAACTTCGCTAATTCAAGATTTAGATGAAATTAAAGCCCGTGCCATTAAAAACATCATACAAAGAATTAGAAAAGGTGATCCTACAGTACTAAAATTTGTTGTTTATGATGTATTGGCAGAAGTACACAAAGAAATTATTAACTTTGTGGAAGAATCAAAGAAACAAAGCGCAAGAGGCGTTGAAACTACTAATTATTATAGAGAAATGGGCTGGACAGCTTCATTACCAGCATACATTGGTGGTTTCGACAATCAAGACCCAAAAGTACGTCTACGCTGCATCGGTTACTTAGGTGACTGGGTAGATGACATTGGTCTAGATATCCAAATGATTGGTAAATCAGCTTATGACAGATTAAACAGTTTAATCGAAACTCGTGAAGAAGTTAAATATGCTTTAGAACTATTAAGATTAAAAGTTCTTAGAAAAATCTACCTTAATAAAATATATCAAGGTGATGAAAATGTTCTAAAATGTATCGAACCTGTACAGTTTATTCCTCTAGTACAAGGTGAAGACTTCATTCGCCAGGTATTCTGTGTTCCTGATGATATCGTAATCAGAAGTATCAGATTAGACCCATGGTGGGTTATCTGGACAAGAAATGGTTATGTTAAACATCAAACAGAAACTGATGAAGGTGATAAAGCAGCAAAACGTTCTGAAGAACCATACGTATCTCAGAACTATCCAAAATATCAGTACAAATTAAACAAAAATAATACTATCTATAGAAACTATCCAGATGATAAAGATTATCCTGTTGATAGACAATATGGATACAAAGATGAAGCTAATTATTTAGATATTATCTCTCTATATGACCAAAGATATTTCAAATATTCAGCTGAAGGCAACAAATACAAAAATGAAGAAAATGTATTAAAAGCTCTTTTCGCTGGTCTTGAAAACTCAAGTCTATTTGTAAATGAAAACTGTGCAAGAATCATCACAAGAATGACAGATGGTCCTCAATACGATCCTTATGATCCAGATAACAATACACCAGAAGATGATATTACAGTTATTCAAGATAGACCTTATGAAGTAAAAGACTCTGAAGGAAATGTAAAGACTGTAAAAGGTAACTTAGCTAAAATTGCAAAACAAACAAAATATGTTGCTATTGCAAGAAAAGCTTGGGATGATGTAAAATTTGCTCAATTTGTTGACGTACATCAAAAAACAGATCCTATCAATGCTACAACTAGAGAACTTTCATATAAAGGTGCTGGTGGCGTTGATCTAGGAATGATTGATGGTGTTCAAGTATATCGCGACTTAGGTGGTGGTACAACTTTTAACCATGTTAATCCTTGGGGTTATACATATAACTACAGAACTGACATGGCTGACATCATGAGAAGACTAGGTCTAGGTAAATATGTTGACACATGTTACCGAGAAGCAGCTAAGAAACAAATCACTACTACTGGTAGAAGATATTTCGTAGAAGACCTTTTTGACTTAGATGAATTATCACCAGGACACTATATACCAACATGGCATGGTAGAGACGAAATCAAAGACGAAGTTTTTGAAACTCCTTAATGCACGTTAGCATATAGAATTAAATAAAAAAGAGGGATAAGGCTATAATATGGCTTTATCCCTTTTTTAATAAATAATTCTATAATAAAAAGTAAATACATCATACCTATAAAAAAATAAAAATATACGTTAGATAGGATGATGTTATGTTGATACATACGGAAGAAAATTTAGAATTTGATACTATTAGAAATGAGGTAAGCAAATTTGCCTTAACTGAAATAGGAAAAAATGCTTGCCAAAAACTAACTTATTATAATGATATAAATATTGTTAAAGAAAAATTAGACCTGACAGAAGAAATGATATTTCTTTATAAGAATTATCAATTGCCAACCATAAATGTAAGAAATATAAATCCATATTTAAAAAATGCTAAAATACCGGGTTCAATGCTAAATGCCGAAGAACTAATATTAATAGCATATTGCCTTAGGTCCTTTAGAAATTTGAAACATTTTATAAAAGAAAATGAAAATGTTTTCCCTAAAATACATGAAGTTGTTAAAAATATTGGAATATTTACCCCCGTTGAAGAAAAAATTACACATAGTATTAGCGACGATTTTAAAATCATGGATAACGCAAGTAAAGAATTGAAAAGTATTAGATCCGAAAAACAAATTATAGAAGATAGAATCGAAAGAAAACTAAAATCATATATCTATAACCAAAATAATAAAAGATTTATTCAAGATACTGTTATTGTTAAAAGACAAAACAGATTTTCTATCCCTATAAAAACAGACCATAAAGGACATGTAAAAGGAATTGTACTAGATTCATCTTCAAGCGGCGAAACAATTTTTGTGGAAATAGAAAATGTTGTGGAAGATAATAATAAATTGTTAACCCTAATAAATAAAGAACTAGAAGAAGAACGAAGAATACTTAAAGAATTAACTAAATTAATTACCGAAAAAAATGAGGAAATATATCAAAGTTTAAAAGAATTTGTAAAATTTGACTTGATATATGCAAAAGCTAGATATAGTATTTCAAAAAAAGCCATCAGACCAGAAATAAATGAAAATGGTATCTTTGATATAAAAAATGCTATACATCCACTATTGAAAGGGGAAGTTGTACCTATTGATATAATCTTAGGTGAAGAATACACTGTTTTAATTTTGACTGGTCCTAACACTGGTGGAAAAACAGTTTCTTTGAAAACAATAGGACTACTGACACTAATGACGATGTCAGGGATATTTATAACCGCAAAAGAAGGCTCAAAAATATCAATCGTTGATAACGTATTTGTTGACATTGGGGATGAACAAAGTATTGTACAAAATTTATCCACATTTAGCGGGCATATTAAGAGAGTTATAAAAATATTTAAAATGGCTACTGAAAAAAGTCTTATATTAATTGATGAACTTGGTGCAGGAACCGATCCAAAGGAAGGCTCTGCATTAGGTGTTGCAGTGATAAAGAAATTAATTGGTATTAAATCAAAAACAATGATAACAACCCATTTTTCAGATATAAAAAATACTGCGCTTGTAATGAAAGATGTTGAAAGCGCTTCATGCGATTTTGATATTAAAACATTAAGACCCACATATAGATTAATTTATGGGATCACTGGGAAAAGTAACGCAATTGTAATAGCAAAACGCTTAGGCTTAAATGATGATATTGTAGATGCAGCAAAGGAAATTGTAGAAAAAAACAAAACAGGTGAAGATGAACTATACGAAAATCTTTCATTGCAAAAAGAAAAATATTTAAAACTATTTAATAAATACCAAAGAAAAGAAAAGTTTCTAAATGAAAAATTAAATGTTATAAACGAAAAAGAAGTTTTACTAAATAAAAAAGAAAATGAATTAAATAAAATCAAAAGAAAAGAATATAAAGACTTACTTAAAGAATATAAAACAAAATTAGAAGACCTGTTAAAAAGACATGAAAAAGAATTGAAAAATAAATCAGAAATAAAGAAAGATCTAAGCGATATAAATAACAAGATTAAAAATATCGAAAAAGATGATACCAAAAATAAAAGAGATATTATAAAAATAAAAAAAGTAAAAATTGAAAAACTTAAAATCGGTGATAAAGTACGCATAATAGGACTTGAAAAAACAGGTAAAATTTGTGATATAAATCTAAAGAAAGAAAATATAACTGTCCAAATTGGTGATATTAAATTCACAACTTCTATAACTGATATCGAATTGATAGATGATATCGGAATAAGTGAGAATAAAACAAATATAAAATATCCATATTCAGAAAATGTCTCAGACATAGATTATAAAACTAATATAAATGAATCTGCACCTTTCGAAATAAATCTAATCGGGAAAAGAGGGGAAGAAGCTATTTCCGAAACCACAGACTATATCGAAAAACTATACATGAGCGGTAGAGAATTCGGCAGAATTATACACGGTAAAGGTAAGGGCATTTTGCGAACACTAATCGAAGATTTACTTAAACAGCATCCTTATGTCACGAATTATAATTTTGCTCGTCCGGAGATGGGTGGTTATGGCGTTACAGAAATTAAAATAAAAAATTGACTATCTTTTAACTTTAACCATATTTTCACTTAAATCAAGGTAGATATCATAAATCCATTCCATATCATATCTATCATAAAATGCTTTCAATTCCTTTTTTATATCTTTTAGCTGGGTTTTAGTTGGGTCTTCGGTTAATATTTCAGGAATACTATGATCCTTTTCCTGCTGTTTTTGAATAATCTCAGATAGTTCTTGTACTTTGCTACACTGTGTTTCAATTCGTCGTGCCAGTGTAACAGCAATATTTCTTAAAAATGTTTTCTGGCTTGTACAAACTTTCTTTAAATCATTGTTTTTAATCACAGTTAAATTTGTATTATGAACAGATTTTAATGTAGCAGTTCTTTTTTGTCCAAGAAGTAAAGCAATTTCGCCGATAACTGTACCGGGAGAATTGATTTGAGCGACTTCATTCCCGCCAATTTCTACGCTAATAGTGCCACTATTTAAAATATAGACTTCATAACCCATTTCGCCTTGTTCACATATGGTAGCACCGGGGGGAAATATTTTATTAAATTCGCCCATTTCTTTAGTTTCGATAGAGAGAGGTATATCCTTATCATTTTTCGAATACGCTTCGCCTTCTTTGTATTGGATACTACCACTTATTCGATTATAAAGAGGTTCAAGCCAGTGGAATTTTTTTTGCTCATATTCATGTAGAATGGTGCTGCCAACTTTGTATAAAATTTTGCAAAATTCTCTGTGAGTTCTTTCTTTTTCGCCAATTTTTTTATTTTTTTCGTTACTAATATTTCCAATCCACATGGATATTTCAGCTAAATCTTTTGTAATAGCAAAACCAGCATTATATACTCTTATAATTTCTTCTATTTTGTTATCTTCTATTTCAAGACAGCTTTCGTCGCCAATACCTCTTGCAGACATAGTTCTATAATGATTAAATTTATCATCTTTGTTTAACAACAGTTCTCCAGCTCCGAAAACTTTATTTTTCCCTTCTATCTCATGAGCTTCACCGGTATCTAGCTCTAAAATTATTCTACCTGAACGCAAAATATACGCTTTATCAGATACGTCCATTGCCCTAAAATAATAAGCCATATCAGCACCTTTATAAAAATATTTTTGATTATAAACTACTTAAAATATAACTTAAAAATCAAATTTATGCAATTGATTTATATTTCGTTTATTTTAGTAGTTATAATATTTGTTTTATTCCAAAATTTATTTTCATTTATAAATATTTCAATTTATCATTCTTGTTTTATAGTCGGCATTGTAATTTGTTAATTTTATAAGAAATAAAATTTCTATAAGTATATATTTAAAAATAAGATTTTATAGTACTGTTAACACTTTTAAATTAATTTCAATATGTTTAAAAAATATTTTGATTGATTTTATTTAATTAAGTGTTCTTGTTTTTGTTGACTGATAATTATTTATTGATTATCTTAGTTAACTGATGTAATTTGCATAAATTATGTAACTAATTAAATAAAGAAGTTAAAACTTACATAATTTACAGATTTTGGTAACATTTTAAATATGTACAATTTTAATGTTAACTTGTTATACCTAAGTCCTTTAATCTCTATAAATATTTTTATACTATTTAAATAGGAGTAGAATATGATTCGCGTTGATAATGTTAAAAAAGTATTCGGCGAATTCGAAGCCTTGAAAGGGATTTCTTTCAATGTTAATGATGGCGAAATAGTTGGACTTCTTGGACCTAATGGTGCAGGAAAAACCACTGCTATGCGAATTTGTACCGGATTTATGCCTGCGACTTCAGGTAATGTTTTTGTTAATGATTATGAAATTCATAATAATGCCGATCCTATTAAAGAAATGCTTGGCTATCTCCCTGAAAATCCACCAATTTATAATGAAATGACTATTTCAGATTACCTATTTTTCGTAGCTAGACTGAAACATGTTAAGAAACTTGACCAGCAGGTTCAAAAAGTTATGAAAGCTACTGGAATCAAAGGGATGGATTCTCATTTTATTCAAACACTGTCTAAAGGGTACAAACAAAGAGTTGGTATCGCTCAAGCCTTAATCAATGACCCAAAATTTTTAGTTTTAGATGAACCAACAGTTGGTCTTGACCCTAACCAAATTATCGAAATTCGTGAACTAATTAAAAGTCTTCGTGGTGATAGAACTATCATCCTTAGCACACACATTCTACCAGAAGTATCCGAAATTTGTGACAGAGTTGTTATTATCGATAATGGTAAGATTGTTGCTGAAGGTACACCAGATAAACTTCGCGATATTATGGCTTACACTAATAAAATTCTTATTCAAGTTGCAGGCGAAGTCGAAAAAACTAAGAAAATATGTGAAAATTTTAAAGGTGTTAAAGATATTACTGTGCAAGCAGATAATCGACTATTATTATCTATTGAAGGACATAACGATATTAGAAGTGAACTCTCTAGTAAAATAATATCAGAAAACCTTAAATTAAAAGAAATTAGATTGCTCGAAATATCTCTTGAAGACATTTTTAAGAAATTAACTGTTGAAGAACAAGGAGGAAAATAATGGAAGGATTTATTTGGACTTTAAAAATAGTTTTGCTCCTGCTTGTGGTGGGATGCTTCTTTTTACCTAATGTAAAGAATATCTTCTGGCGTGAATACAAATCTTTTTTTACTTCATGGATTGGATATATTACATTATTTGGTTTTTTTATTTTTACAGCATTTTTCATTTTCCTCGCTTGGAAAGGAATTGTCTACTACGGTCAAAAACCCTTTGCTCTTATTAACATCACTGGTTTTGTGATTGGTACTATTTTCTTTGTACCTATTATGACAATGCGTGCTTTTGCAGAGGAAAAGAAATCTGGTACAATAGAATTGTTATTTACTTCTCCTATAAAAACCTATCAAATCGTTATAGGAAAGTTTTTATCAAGCTTTGCACTATTTATAACATTCCTTTTGTTATCCTTAATTTATATATTATATATCTTTATGTTCGAACAAGACCCTGGTGCTGACTATAAACTCATATTTAGTGAATATATGGGGATAATTTATCTTGGTATAGGAATGATTGCACTTGGTTTATTTCTCTCAAGTATAACTAAAGAACCATTTGTCGCCGCATTATCCGGTATTGTACTTGGTTTTTTTCTCCTATTTTTAAGTCAGTATGCAGTATCTGAGTCAGAAGGCTCATTAATGCAACTGATTTTGAGTGAATTATCGATGATTTCACACGTACAAGATATGTTCCAAGGAATTATTAAAGTTAAAGATATTGCATTTTTCCTATTGTGGACAGTTTTATTCTTATCGCTAGCTAATACGGCAGTTGAATCACACAAGTGGAAGTAAAACTATATAAATTAGGAGGTAAAAATGTTTGAGAAGAAAAAAATAACTAAAGCATTTGCAATTTTTGGATTTTTGCTAATACTAGGTGGAATTGCATCTTTAATTGGTTTTCGTGAAATAACCATGCACTTTCTTATCATGACTGGTCTTGGTGTAATAAGTATTTTCCCATTCATCATTGTGCATTTAGAAAATTTATCGGAAATTACTAAATCAAGACGTGTTGCAAAAGGTGCGGTTTCCATCATAACAATGATTATTGTGATAGCTATCCTATTAGGTGTTTATGGAATATCAAGTTTCAACAAAGAATGGCGACTTGATTTAACCGAAGACCAAATATACTCTCTATCACAACAAACATATAATGTGCTAAACCAACTTGATGAACAAAAAAAATATTGTCTAATCGTTGTTGTTGATACTAAAGATGGTTTTCTCCCTAGTATGAACATGAAACAGAGAAATATCGCTAATAACGTAAAACAATACTTAAATAATTATGAAATTTATTCGAATAGAGTAATAATTAAATATGTCAATCCGTATAAAGATATACCAGAAATGTCTTTATATGAACTTGACCAAACCAATGACCTTGGTGCATTAAGAATTAGCTTGATTAATGATGAAGACTATAAAAAGTTCCTTGAACAAAAAGTGAAAGACCCAAATGCCGCTCCTAAAGAGCCAAAAGACACTACTTCACAAAAACTATCTCAAAGCATGATGGTTGAAGAAGCACCTGGTCCTAACTTTCAATATACAAGACAAATGGAAATTACTGGGTTCAAGGTTGAAGAAGCTGTTACAAAAGCAATTGACCTACTTCTCGGAAGTAAACAACCTCAAGTATATTTCTTAGAAGGTAATGGCGAACTTAGCCCTAATAAAGAACTTCAATTCTTAAATAAAATTTTCGAAGATAGTCTATTCAAAATTAAAACTTTTAGATTACATAAAGTGCAACTTCTATCTAAAGAAGATGATAAGAATACAGAAGTTATCAACGCTATCCCCAAAGATTGTGATATTTTAGTTATTGCAAGCCCAAAAGTACCCTATACTCCCGAACAACTTAATGCTATCAAAGCTTATTTTGATAATGGCGGTAGAGGTATAGTCCTTGCTGATACACCACTTCAATCGGTTACTAAGATGGAAGCAGTAATGGGTGGTATTTCTTTCAAAGAGGATTTTGAGGTTACAACAGATGTCAATAATATAAGTGCTATTCTTGAAAATTATGGCGTTAGCTATCAAAGTAACCCTGTTATGCAGATTGAACCCGAATCAGGTAAACCAAACTTCCCAAGAAGTCAACTAAGAGGACATAAGATAACACAACCTCTAATTGATTCCAATTATGAAGTACTTTTCTATTTCCCCGGTTCTCTAACTAAAATGGAAAAATTACCTGAAGGCATCAATGTAGATACTCTAGTTGCAGCAGATGCTGAAGCATATCAAAAATCGGGTGATTTAAAAGATAGCTGGACTTTCACAGAAGGTACTGATAAAAAAGGTCCCTTTGATTTAGGTGAAATGATTACTAAAAAATGTGAAGGTAAAGATTGCAAAACTCAAGAAATGATGATAGCTGTATTTTCAGATTCAGATTTTATAAGCGATACTTTTTTTAGAAAAATACAAACAGTTCTTCGTCCAAATATTGATTTAATAAAAAATACAGCCGCTTATATGGCTAATGCTGAAAGTAAAATTGCTATTACCCCAAGAAAACAACAAGATAGAACAATCCAAATGGATAAAGATACATATAATAACCTTTGGGTTTTCACTGTAATCGATATTCCACTTATTATATTGTTATTTGGTATATTCCTCGTTTTTCTAAGAAGACAAAAATAAATTTTTTCTAAAACTTACACTTATCTAAGATATTGCCGCCACGAAAGTAGCGGCTAACTCTCTTTTTAAAAAGCCTCTAACCACTAAAGTTTTAGAGGCAAGAGAAGAACCCCAAGCAAAGGTCACTTCGACAAGCTCCCATCCCCTAAGATTTAGGGCTTACTACTAATTTTAAGGGATTAAACAATCTATAGAAGCGGGATATAGATATACAAATGTGAACATTGAATAGAGTATTTAACGAAGATTTTTACAAAGGTGCAATTTTGTTTTCGGGTTTTTTTAAGAAACTCAGAAAAACCCCTTCCCCGCCCTTCCCCTAAGATTTAGGGGAAGGGAGCAGCCCACAGACAGCGGGTTAGGGTTCGTCTCTTTAGAAACCCCTTCCCCGCCCTTCCCCTAAGATTTAGGGGAAGGGAGCAGTCGACAGACTGCGGGATAGGGTTTCTAAAGAGAGAGCTGATTTTTAATAAAGTCGAAGTCAAAACACCGGTCACTGAGCGAAGTCGAAGTGACACCTTCCAAAAGGCTACGCTCGATAAAATTTTT
>Ga0180007_10004424_pt1 | contig 14894 bp, 12 predicted proteins | sample MM_PC_MetaG_FD_121122 | JGI IMG/M metagenome (GOLD analysis project Ga0180007, IMG submission 121122) | Groundwater microbial communities from the Aspo Hard Rock Laboratory (HRL) deep subsurface site, Sweden - MM_PC_MetaG | ecosystem: Environmental > Aquatic > Deep subsurface > Groundwater... | reverse complement strand
TTTACTTCCTTCATCCTTGCAGGGCTTGCTCTGGCATTGATGTTAAGATAGTCCCACCTGACTAAAGCTTAGCCGGCAGGTCAGTAGTGAAATCCGCAGGTAAACCCGGTAACGGGAGTCTGGGTATAAATGGGACGCTGTAAGGTTTTTAAGTTCATATAGCACCTCTTGCCAATCTATCTTTCAGATTTAAAAGTTAAACCTTAAATCCTAACAGCGTCCCTTTTCTACCCCAACAGGAATAGGACGGGATGAGGGAATGAATTGATATTCTATATTTCCAGACGTATCCCAATTTCAATTACCTGATCAACAGGAAGACTGAAAAAAGTGCTGACATTGGCAGCATTGCGCGACATAAAAACAAACAAACCTGCCCGCCATTTTGTCATACCTGGTTTTTCACTGATGATCAGATTTTCACGACCGATATAAAAACTTGTTTTTTCAGGAGTAAGATCCAGGCCTTGCCCACATGCCAATGACAGCACCGTATTTAACTGAGGATCTTCCATGAATCCGTATCTGGCTTCGATGCGATAAAATCCTCCTCCCAGTTTTTCGGTCTTGACCTTTTCAAGATTAGGTACTTTAGGAATATCTTCCGCCCGAAAATGCAGCAAAACTGTCCTGGTATGCACAATCTTATTGTGTTTTACGTTTTTTATCAAAGCCAAGGGTACGATATGTCGGTTTCCGGTTAAAAAGACCGCGTCTCCTTCTATTCTCTTTGGTGGGTGGCTTGATAGATCTACAATATATTGATGAACCGGCGGCATGATTTTACGCAATTGTTCTGCAAGGAGCTTTCGTCCTTTTGCCCATGTGAGCATCATGGTGAAAAATAATAAACCAATTACAAGTGGAAACCATGCGCCATGAAGTATTTTACTTATGTTTGCGGCAAAAAACGGTATATCCACCATAAAAAACAGACCGGCCAGTAATGCAGACGACCAAACAGGCCAATTCCATTGTTTGATGCTTACAATAAAAAACAGTATTGTTGTAATCAGCATAGTGGATGTAACCGCCACCCCATATGCGGCTGCAAGTTTGCTGGAGGATTGAAACCCGATAACCAGAGCTATTGTACATACCATAAGCATCCAATTGACCGAAGCAACATATATCTGGCCAATTTGAGTAGGGGAGGTATGCTGAATATTTAAACGCGGCAGGTATCCTAACTGAATTGCCTGACGGGTGAGAGAAAAGGCGCCGCTGATAACAGCCTGGGAAGCAATTATTGTGGCAAGGGTTGACAGCAAAACTGTAGGAATCATAGCCCATGATGGAACCATGGCATAAAACGGGTGATTTGCAACTTCAGGGTTAGCAATAAGCAGAGCACCTTGTCCGAAATAATTCAATACCAGGGCAGGAAAAACCAGGCTAAACCAGGTCAGTCGTATAGGTTTGGTGCCGAAATGTCCCATATCTGCATACAAGGCTTCGGTTCCTGTTACCACCAAAAAAACCGCTCCTAAAACCACAAATCCATGCATCTTGTTTATAATGAAAAACCGGAAGGCATGCCAGGGAAAAATTGCAGATAAAATCTGAGGATTGTGTATAATTTGCAGCACACCTGTAATGGCCAGAAAGCATAACCAGATCAGTATTACAGGCCCGAAAAGGCCACCAACCCGTGCCGTGCCGCGGCGCTGGATTAAAAAAAGAGCCGAAAGGATTACAATAGTAAGAGGAATTACATAAGAATCAAATACCGGGGTAATTATTCTTATTCCTTCCACAGCGCTTAAAACGGAAATAGCGGGTGTAATCATGCCATCACCGTATAAAAGACAAGCAGCAAATAAACCCAGAGTAACAATTCCAAGTCTTCTCCTGCTTTCAGAACGAGGATTATTCCCGCGAATCAGTGCGGTTAAAGCAATAACACCGCCTTCCCCACGGTTGTCAGCACGAAAAACGAATAGCAAATACTTCAAACCGACAATCAATACAAGGGCCCAGAACATTAAAGATAGTATTCCCATCACATTGGTTTGATTGACGCCAATTCCATATTCGCCATGAAAACACTCACGAAGAGCATATATAGGACTCGTTGCAATATCACCAAAAACCACTCCCAATGCAGCAAGTGACAACCTCAGCAAGCGAGTTTTATTATCAGTTTTGGTGCAGTTGTTTTTTTGTTTAATCAGGGGTGTTTTATCGGTACTTTCATTAGAAGTTGTCAATGTTATTTTACCCTTCTTCTATTTCACTGTCAAAACCCAGATCGTCTATCATATGCTTTGCTTCTTTGGCTGTTTGCCCTGAGGTTGTAAGATATCCTGCAACAAAAATAGAATTAGCTGCATATAAAGCAAGTGGCATTAAACTGCGAAGATGATATTCACGTCCGCCTGCAGCACGTATTTCTTTATCAGGATTAAGAAACCTGGCAAGACATAAAATTTTAAGACAGCGCTGTGGTGTAAGGTTTTGTGTTTGGTCTTCAAAAGGTGTTCCTTTTATGGGAACAAGAAAATTAATGGGAATGGATTCGGCGTTTATTTCGCGTAAAGTTAAAAGCAGATCAATGATATCTTCATCTGTTTCTCCCTGTCCGACAATCCCGCCGGAACACACTTCCAGTCCGGCTTTGCGGCATGTGTTTATTGTATTAAGTCTATCCTCGTATGAATGAGTTGTACACATCAGAGGATGGAAACGTTTGCTGGTGTTAAGATTATGATTAACACGGTCAAGTCCGGCATCTTTTAGCTTTTCAGCTTTTTCCATGCTTAAAAAACCGGTAGAGCAGCAAAGGGAGATATCCGATTTGGTTTTTATAGTACGAATAATATCGCAAAGTGCATCAATTTCATTATCGGATGGCCCGGTTCCGCTAAGTGCCATACAGTAACGCTTTGCATTTAATTTTGCTGCTTTTAAAGCTTCACCAACCAGTTTGTCTTTAGGCATCAAAGGGTATTTTTTAATATCGGCTTCTGATATTTTTGATTGTGAGCAGTAATGGCAATCTTCTTTGCACAATCCGCTTTTTGCATTTGTTAGCAACTGAATGTGAACAATGTTTTTAAAATAATGATAACGGACTGTATAAGCCGAATCAAGAAGAGCCAGCATTTTAATATCAGGGCAGGTTAATACCTTGCGGCATTGTTCGCGGTTAAGTATTTTGCCTGAAAGCGATATTTCGGAAAATTCGTTAAAGTCAGGGTATAGTGAATTCATAATTTATCTCCATAAATATTTGCAATCTTTTTAATAAACGGGGCCTTTTTCTCTATAAAAGCATCCGGAGTATCTTTATTAAAATCATACATGGGAATATGCCCAAGATAAGCTACCTTGCTCAATCCGGCTATAATCTCGGGGCTGGTGGCAGCTGCCTCATCATCTTTTTCTTTGTGGCCGTTAGTCAGAAATCCTGTTATAGGAATGCCTCTGTTTTTCAAAGCACTGATTGTAAGCAATGTATGATTGATGGTTCCAAGTGATGGTCTGCTAACAATAAGAGCAGAAAGCTTAAATTCAGCAATCAGGTCAAGAACCAGATAATTCTTTTTTAAAGGAACCATCACACCGCCAATACCTTCTACTACCATTGCGGTATGCTGTTTTTCCAAAAGGGCAAAAGCTTTTTTGATTTTCACAAGATTTACAGGTTTTTTCTCAAGTTGTGCGGCAGCCATAGGTGCAAGAGGTTTCTGATAACGAAGTGGGCAATGAAGATCTTGCTCCATTTTAACTCCAGTGAATTTTTCTATAAACAAGAGATCTTCTGCAACCAAAATGCTATTTTCAGTTTCACATCCGCTTGCAACAGGCTTAAAATAACAGGCATTAGTTTTTTGTTTAAGCAAAGCTTTTAACAAAAGAGCCGAAGTAAAAGTTTTTCCAACTTCAGTATCTGTAGCTGTAATAAAAATTCCTTTTATATGTTGTTTCATACGATCAACTTCCTGCTTTATAATATGTCTCAATAGCCCATAACAGACCTTCAATATCTTCTTTAGTATGTAAAGCGCTAAGACTTATTCTAAGACAGCTTTCTCCCGGCATAACTGTAGGCGGCCTTATTGGCGGAACATAAAATCCTTTATCCCAGAGATATTGTGCTATTAAAAGTGTTTCTGAAACATCTCCAATTACTATCGGTAAAATCGGTGCAGGGATTGAATAAACCGGAAATCCCAGACGCATAAGGCCATCTCTTAAATAATTTATAAGATCGAAAAGTTTTATCCTTAAAGTTGAGTCTTTTTGAACGATTCTGATTGCTTCGCAATTTGAAGCAAGAACCGAAGGGGGCAGGGCGGTTGAGTAAATAATTGATCTGGCGTGATTAGTAATAAAATCTACAAGCAAATCCGAGCCTGCCACAAAACCTCCAAGACCTCCCAAAGCCTTGCTGAAAGTGCCGACCTGAATTATTCCCGGCTCATTTATATTATAATAATCAAGAGTACCTCCGCCGTGAGTTCCCATTACACCTGTTCCATGCGCATCATCTATTATAAGAAGTGCTTCGTAATCTTTGCATATTTGATAAAGCTGGGGGATCGGGGCAAGTTCTCCCGTCATGCTGAATACTCCATCTGTTACAACGATTGCTTTTTTACCCTTAACAGAGTTATTCAGATAATGTTTAACATATTCAAAATCGCAGTGAGGATATGTTTCTATCTTGGCTTTTGTAAGTTTACATGCATCGATAATACTTGCATGGTTTAATGCATCGCTTAATATTAAATCGCCTTCTTGTGCAAGACTTGAAATCACTCCGGCATTGGTGCTGTATCCGCTTGCGAAAACAAGGGCTGATTCGTATTTTTTAAAGCCGGCAATTTCTTCTTCAAGGTTTTTATATAGTAAAGAGTTTCCTGAAATAAGCCGCGATGCTCCGGAGCCGGTACCCCAGGTCATTAAAGCTTTGGCTGCCGCTTCTTTCATGCGCAAATCATTTGCAAGCCCCAGGTAGTCATTTGAAGAAAACAGTATAATACTTTTGTTGTTAATTGTAAGTTGTTTTGAAACAGGGGAATCAATGAAACGAAGTTTTCTGTAAAGACCTTTTGCTTTAAGATCATCTAATGATTCCGACATAAAACCTGACCATAAATCGGGATAAATATTTTTCTTCAATGAATTCATTTGCAGATTTTGAGAATGGATTTTTTTACAGATTCGATCATATGCATAATCTCATCGGAAGTTATAGACAATGGAGGCATAAATACTATTACATCGCCAAGATTTCTTAAGATGACTCCATGGTTTCTGATATCTAAACATATATTATGCCCGATTCTTCTGTCTAAGGGGAAAGGGCTTTGTTTACTTTTATCTTTAAAAATCTCAACTCCCGCCATAAGACCGCACTGTCTAACATCTCCAACAAAATCAAGTTTTAAAAGCGATTCTAATCCGTCTTTTAATGTTTTTATTTTAGCCGGCAGTTTTTCAAGTGTTTGATCCTTTTTAAAGATTTCAAGACTTGCTATGGCAGCGGCACAGGCCAGAGGATTGCCTGTAAAAGTATGCCCGTGAAAAAAGTTTTTCAACTCAGCATAATCACTCCAGAAAGCATTAAATACTTTATCATTGGCTAATGTTGCCGCCAGAGGAAGATATCCTCCGGTCAGTCCTTTTCCAAGGCAAAGAATGTCAGGCTCAACATTTTCCTTCTCACAGGCAAACATTGTGCCTGTATGTCCAAAACCGACAGCAACTTCATCTGCAATTAGAAGCACATCGTATTGACGGCAGTATTCCCATACTTTCTTAAGATACCCGGCTGGAAAAGGCAGCATGCCGCCTGCGCCCTGCATAAGCGGCTCTATGATGAATGCTGCAATTTTTTCATGATGTTTTTCAAGAAGTTTTTTTACTTCATCAGCACACAACCCGGCACCCTCATCAAACGGGATTTTATTTCTCTTGCAGTATAGATAAGGCGATGGCGCTTTATGGGATTTAAAAAGAAGCGGGGAGTAAATTTCATGAAAAAGTTCAATTCCTCCAACACTGACGGCACCTATCGTATCGCCATGATATCCTTCTTCAAGACATATAAATCCGGTTTTCTCTTTCTTTCCGGAATTTTGCCAGTATTGAAAAGCCATTTTTATAGCAATTTCAACAGCGGTTGAGCCGCTTTCCGAATAAAATACCCAATTAAGATTTTTGGGTGCTATCTCTGAAAGTTGCTTTGCCAGAATAACTGCATTGGGATGTGTAAGGCCAAGAAGCGTTGAGTGAGATATCTTTTTAAGCTGATCAGTTATAGCCTGATTAATTTCTTCCCGACCATGCCCGTGAATATTTGCCCAAAGGGAAGATACACCGTCTAAATAACGATTTCCATCAATATCTATTAAATAATTTCCCTGACCTTTGTCTATTACAAGAGGTTCGCTTTGATCCCATTCTTTCATCTGGGTGAAAGGATGCCAAAGGTGGTTTTTATCATTATCGAGTAGTTCTTTTTTATCCAACATATTTATATTAACCTTGTTATTGAAAGCAATCACCACATAGTATTTTTTGCAAAGTACCGTCTTTAAGTTTTAAAATTAAAGATCCGTTTTCGTCAATATCTACAGCAATACCTTCGTGGGTATCACTGGTTGTTACAATTTTAACCGGCTGGTTTAAAGTCATTGTATAAAGTTTCCACTGAGGGATAATATTATCAAGAGATTCCGTGTTCAGCCTGGTTTCAAATTCATCCAGAAATAATGAAAGAAGTTCTTTTCGTAAAAATTCTTTTCCTTTCAAAATTTTGAGCGAAGTGGCCCCCGGTTCTTCAAGTGAAGGATCATTGTTTACATTAACACCAATACCAATGTTTATAAAAGAAACCATTTCGGCTTCTGCTTCCATTTCTGAAAGCATCCCGCAAAGCTTTTTGCCTCCAACAAGAATATCATTTGGCCATTTGACCTTGGCGTCTATGTCATATAATTTGCGTAATATCTGAACCAGCACCACAGATGCAAGAAAGGTTATGCGTGAAGCAAGCATTGCAGGTATTTCGGGCCTGAGAACCAAGGTAAAATACAGACCGCCCTCATTGGAATACCAGATGCGATTTAAGCGACCCCGGCCTTTTTTCTGCTTTCCTGCAATTACAACCGTAAAATGCGGACAACTTTTCCTGGCAAGATTTCTTGCTATATCCATTGTTGAAGATGTTTCGGGAATATAGTGGATGCTTGATTCTCTTTCCGGAAACTCCCAGGGGAAAAGAGCATCGGGTGAACTTTCAATCATGTAACCTTTTGGGCCTGCAACAATGTTATAGCCTGATTCCTGAAGAGAGCGAATATGTTTCCATACAGAAACCCTTGATATTCCATGATCTGTACTCAATTCTTCACCGGACACGATTTTATTGTCCGATCGCAAAATTTTTAATATCTGGCTTTTCATTATTTATGCCTTTTCGTTAACCATTATTAACGGGGAGGTTAACGAAAAGGCGATTATATGTCAATATCAAATTGTTTAGAGCTGGTAAATCAAGGTAAGTAAATAGTGGGGTAATCAAGGAAGGGCTTGCTTTGCTCAACACTGGAGCGGATCGGATCAAACCGACTCTAACCATAACAAAGAAATGTCGTATGCGGGGCGGGAGACAAAACGGTGTCCGAGTGAGTGCAGACTGACAGTCATTTAAAAAAGAGACTATCTTTTTTAATAGGGGGGTGTTTTTTCTCTTGACGAACCCTTTAATGGGTGACCCCGATAGTTCTTCATCGGGCTGCAACGTCCGATGTTATCAGGCAGAAGATCAATAGTTTGTAAGCCTAAGTTTTTAATTCCATTTCAGATATTAACTATAAAACTAAAGGGCGTCAAAACTCCCCTTCATGGTCAAAACTGAGATGTATTAACTCTGCTTTTTTCTTCTCAATGCAAATAGACCAGTTAGTCCAGAGCCGAGGAGCCAGACAGCGCCGGGAATCGGGACGGGGCGCAATGTAAAGCTCTCGAACTGATCAACGAAATTTACCTGCCATCCGATGCCCGTATCAGCGTCAATATCCCCCCACGAACTAAAACTGATGTAGGTGTCCGAATCCAGAGCCGGCAGATGAAGATCGTCCTCTGAAGTGGGAACGGAAAGCGGAAGTCCATAGAGTTCGTTTGGCGGTGTAATATCCCGAAGATTCATCGTTATGTCTTCGTCCCCGTACGAGAAGGGAAACTCAGTATCGGCGAAGTCGTCGTAGGAGTTGATTCTCCATTGCACTTGCTGCCATCTGTCGTCACTACCAGGAGACAGAGGGCCTTCGGACATATACAGCCCGCCCTCCGTCAGCGTATTGAGTTCGGAACTTAGTCGCCATTGTTGACCGTTGATGCTAACACTGGCGGAAAAAAAACCCGGATAAAAGTCTTGGTTTATTCCATACAAGTAATTTTTCGTATCGCCGTTTGAGTCAATGATTTGATTAGGAGTTGTGTTGGTCACTTCGTACTCGAATACGATGGTCGCAAGATCACCGGCGTTCACATTCATTCCCGACGGAAGTGGTATTGGATTAGACCCACCACTCCCAACTGTCCAGGTGTAGGAGTGGACTCTGTCTACTAGGATAGAAGCTTCCAACCGATATAAGGAAGCATTTGCTTCGTCATGTAATGCTGCAATACCAATGATTACTAATCCTACCATTAACCCTACCAGTTTCTTCTTCATTATTGCCTCCTATAATTTTATTATACCCTGTTATTACACAGGAAAATCGATTAATACAGAATCACCATTCACAAAGTCTTACAGAATATAATTCAGAATAAATTGCTCCTTTCATATAAATTATCATATAAATTATCATATAAATTATCTTGACAAATTTCTTTCATTTCACCTCCTTTGATGATGCGTCCTGAGCCCACCCCGGCGTTGATCAGGTTGGGGCAAATGAAGTCAAGTCTATATTTGACCTTTGATTACTTTTTCTTTTAATGTTTGAATCTCTTTTCTTAATTTCCTGTCTGTTTTTGTCATACATCCAATTTTTTGGATAATGCTGCTTACTGTGCTGTATGTGTTTATATGAAATACTTCTTTTATACTGTTTAGATCATCTCCACGTATTTGACGCAATAAGTAGGTTGCAATATTTCGAGGCTTAATAAATAATCCTCGCCGGGAAATCAATAAATCGTCAAAGACAACTTTGTAATACTCGCAAACAATGCTGATAATTATATCAGGCAAGCGGCCCTGCTTTTTAGGCGTAATCATTTCAAACTGGAGTCTGAAGAAGAATATGGTAGTGATTGGACATCAAACAATAGGCTGCGATATTGACCTTCCATAGTTCTGTTGCTTCAATTAAAAGGTCTATAAAAAGACCGTAATCCTGCTTATCTGAAAAAATGGATTCAGACCTCCGCCCCCGGTTCATAAGGCGATTTTGCCGATTGAAAATGAAAGGGCAGGGACGCGATGTTCCGTCTTCCGGTGACTACTTTTTCTTTCTTCTGGCTCTGATGCCGGCCAAACCTGCTATGCCGGTGCCAAAAAGGAAAATGGTTGCTGGCACTGGTACCGGTTGAGCATCTATAGTAAGATTTACTCCTGTAAACCAAGACCACGTGTTGGGATTTATTTCAGTTAACTCTAATGTGACAATGTCACCGGAATTAACATTAAGAATTCCACTGTCGTTTATTAGCATAGGGTTACTTCGGTCATAAATATCATACCCGCCTACTGTTCCGGAATTTAACAGATCGTCATTAAGGTAAAGTTCCCAGTGTGTAGATCTGTCTACTTCCCATCCACCCCACCATATATTACCGGATATTGCGATAGTCCCATCTATTGGGCTTGTCCAAATGACATTGGCTGGGTCTTGTGATGTTGAACCTGTATGACTTGTTGGATGTACTGCAATATCTCCAGCAAGAAAATCGTAAGAATCGTTCTGAAACTTGAGCCAAACAGGAACATGGTTCATACCAGGGTATTGCGCTAATGCCCATGCCTTCTGATTGGAACCATCAGCATAATAATCATCTTGTAAGGGCAAAACAACATCCCCCTGTCTGTAAGTCCAAACACCATTGGGATTAAGTAAATTACTCCAATCATTCTTGAGATCGTAAGTCGCAGCATAGCCGATGCCAGGTAAGTATATTGCTAAAATCATTAACAAAGTAAAAACCCACCCACCCTTTGCCAATCCTACTAAAAGTTTATTCTTCATTTTTATTTCTCCTTTTTGCTTGCGTCCAGCGAGCCCATCCCGCCGAACGTTAGCACTTTGAGGCTGTAAGGGAAACGTGCCTTCGCAAGTGCCGCGTTTATATGAAAACTTGGTAAGAGCCAAGCGCCTCGGCACTTTCGGTCCTTACCAGTGCGTTGTTATGGTTTATTTCCTTTTACTCATAAAATATTTGTACAATCATCAATATGGCGACCATGCTTATAATGGCCTTCTTATTTAATTAACCCCAATATCCTCCTTAATGGGTAACGAGGATATTATTTTTCAGAGAGTGTCCATGGCTTTGTGAAGTAGGTTTCACGCACCTCAGATGCTTTTGAAGAAGCCCAATTTTCCAGCCCCATTTTATTAATTAAACACAGATTGAAAACTTTCATGTTATGGGGAAGTTCGGTTGATTTGTCAGCATAGGGATGTAAATGATCACAAGGGAACTGATCACAATCCCCGCAAAAATTCAAGTTTTTGCTTTTGGAGCATTCATATGCTGCACAGCGGTGTTCTTCACCGAAAGCCATTTTTTGTAATGGTATCCTGCCATTGTGATTGCGGCATCCATTGCATAGCATTATTTCAACAGGCATGTTGTATTTTTTGGATAGTTGTTCCTCTGTAATTTTTGCTTCTTGGTTTTCATTAGCTAAATAAAAGTGACAGTTGAAGCAGTCTAATCCACAGGGTGCTGTCATTTGAAAGTAATCCATAGATAAACCTCCTTTAATTTTTAAAATCAACCTCTTGAAATTTGCACTTAAGCGGTCGCGGTTTTTTGCGATCCTTTGCAAGAGCATCATTGGTGCGAGCATTTCGTTTGTTGGAATTAAGTAAGCTGTCCCCCGGAACTCTTCTCCTTCTGTTACAGGTAAGACCGATCAAACCGGTGCCAAAAAGGAGCATGGTGGTCGATGCGGGAACGGTTGTCTGACCGCCTGAGTGAACGGTATCATCGATGATCCAACCGCTACCATAGGCGCCGATGACCATTTGTACACCGTCAACGTAAAGGTTGAGGCCGTTGAGATTGAGGATGTAATTGTTGCCCAGCGTCAGAAAGTCCAGATACATCGCTTCAATTGAGAGGCCACCCTGATTGTCAAATCAATCGGCAAGATATAGATGGGTGTTGTCTTCCATTTCCAGACCGAACATATCGAAATTATCACTGAAGCCCGATGATACCCCATAGTCATTACCGCCAATTTCGAGAAAGACCCAATCATACCAGTTGATACCAGTGTTGAGATCTCCATAGGAATATGTCGATCCGGTTCCGCCGGTCATGGTCAGCCATGAATTATCGGCCCACACGAAATCATCCTCAGCGAACAGCTGCATGGCCATGTCGCCACCCAGCGTGAGTCTGGCGCCATTATCGACCTTCAAGACACTACCCGTTCCGAGGAGCAGGTCCCCGCTGATAGTCAGATGACCGCGCCCATTGTAGCTCCTGTTTTTATTGAGATTTAAACACCTATTGTCAAACCTTGCCCGGCCGCACTCAAGGTGACCCCGATAGTTTTTTCATGATAAAGTGCCCCGGGGTATTCTATTTGTCAAGTTAGTTCAGGATTCAAGGTTTGAACCCGATAGTTTTTTTATACCAATCTTGTTTACCGTAATATCTTTCCATGCATTCTGGGCACATGCCGTGACTAAAAGAAGCCTCTGAATTTTTTTCAATATATGATTCCAGTAGATTCCAATAGCCTTTATCATCTCTGATTTTTTTACAACCTGAACAGATAGGAACAATACCTTTTAAAACCTTAATTTCATCTAATGCTGTAGTAAGCTCCTCAATCACTTTTTCTTTTTCATTTTCTGTTAGTTTCCTTTGCTCAATTTCAGCTTCAAGATCATCCCGCGAAACGGTAATCTCCTGGAGATTTTCGGCCATTTCATTAAAAGCCGTCGATAGGCTGCCTATCTCTCCTTTATGCATAGTCGTAATACGTTCGTCTGTATTGCCCTGAGAAAAATTTTTTGTAAAACGAATAAGAGTTTGAATAGGTTGAAATAATAATCTATCAAAAAAAATCAGCGTACCAATTATTACGACAATTAAGAGAGATAAGCTGATAAATAGAAATTGATGAGACATTGTACTGGCTGATTTATTTAGAGTATTCCTGGTTGTTTGCACTGAATCAAGCAGAACATGCTCTGGAATAGCTATACCTACGCTCCACTCAGGAAACGGTATCCGGCTATAAGCGATCATATAGTTCTCATTCGCAGAATTTAAAATGCTTAAACCGGCTTTATGTTCAACGATTTGATTAGCAAGCGATCTCACTTTGGGGTGATTTGATTTTGTTAAACTTAATGATAATGATTGTCCTATTTTGAATGATTTAGGATCAAATGTTTCCAACCCGAACAGTTTAAGGTGAGCGTATGGAATACTTATAAACCTAGTCTTTTCGTCCACAAGGAAATGGAACTCATCTTTATATCTTTCATTACTATAAGAACCCAAAATTTGATTCAAAAATGTATTTAGAGTGATATCAATTCCGACAAAGCCCTTATAAATTCCATCTTTGCTATAAATTGGTGAGATCACGCTGGTCATAAGATCTTCGCTAATAATATCCTTATAAATTTTTGTTGTCACAATTTTACGATCCGGATTATGTTCGGGAGTGGCAACACTAAAATAATGATCATTCTTATAATCGTGAGTATAAGGTGATGGCAATAACGTAACATGGTGGATATTCGGATAAGTTCTTGAAATATAAGTATGCGACACTCCGTCATCTGTTTGGACATAAACCCTTTTATATATCGGATTGTTTTTTACGGTCTGAATCAATAAAGTATCCAGATGGGAAAGTGCGTTGACTCTTTTTTTAACAGATACCTTGTTACCTTGTAAGCTAAAAATAATTACATTCATTTTTTCTGTGGCACTGTTGGAATACATACCATTTGGATATAGTTTAAATGTTTCATTCGTATTTATATTGAAATTCCCATAAGTATCTATGTTATCTAAAAAAAATGCTGCCTCTTCTGAAATGATCGATGTTAACGTTTCAGCTTGTTGAAATACAGATGAGTATTTTTCAGCATGAGCAGAAACCAGGTGTATTAAGAAATTTTCTGCCTGCGCTCTTATGGTTTCTTCATTCAGCGTAATTGTTGATTTTCCAAAATCATTAAGAAGTTTTATAGAGAAAAAAGAAAAAAACAGAATCGCCAGAAATATAATTATGGAAACTCCGACGGCGAAAAACACACCCAAACGGCTATTTGCTATACTAAACATCTTGTATTCCCATCGTTTTAATGAAATGTTTAACTCATCGGTTTATCAGTTGAAGTGGGGTGGATAATTCACCTTTGACTACATAAAAAGCAAAGATTCAGCCGTCCCATATTATCGAACAATTCGTCCGCTTGCCTCCGTGTGTCCGGTCATGAACGCTTTTAATCAGCGGAGCGGCTTTTTGCTTCCGCTGAATTTAATTGTGTACGCCCGGCATGGGCGTGAACTTATGGGGTGAAAGCCCCCTATGTGGTTACATAGTGTCAAACCTTGAATTCTGAACTGACGGCTTGATACTGTCGCCTATAGCCCTGAGCAGACAATATCTTGTCATTCGTTGCTTTTACACTGCGACTAACCATAGAATAGGAAAGCCCAATCAGATTACCGATTTCCGGGTTTGACAGTTGGCCGGTTTTCCATAGCAAAAATACCAGATCTTTGGTCTTTCTTAAGAATAATGTTCACTTCTAAACCTGGTTCAACATCTGACCGATTTCTACCATCCATTATATTTTCCTTCATTTTCTTTTTGAAAGGCGTGGTTGTAAAATATTTTAAAGGGCAGAGCTGTTAACTGCGTAGGCCTAACACCCATGCCCTTCACACCAGCCTTAAACCTGATGGGTGACTGATTGCGGACAATCGTTCCGTTAACCAAAAATAGAAGTAACGGGTGCGCGACGAAAATAGAGCGGAGGTTCTCGAACATTAGCGGGCAGAAAAAACTCATTTTTTTGCTTGGAGAGGTGTTTTTTCTCTTGACCCGCCCTTTAATGGGCGACCCCCATTAAATTCTAAGGCTTTAACGGCAGTAAGCAGTTCGGCCCGAAGGCCAAGTTGATCAAATGACATAGTCATCACAGGAGGCCTTCTCGCAAATACGTGCGAACGCCACCGGGTCCAGGCTTGCCGTCCCTACCATTAACCCGGACAAACCCACTATCGCCAGGTAATCGCCAGCATTATCTTCATTAATTGAGCCACCATAAAGGATCGGTTTGTCAGGTGCGATTATCCGGATCTCTTCTATCCCCTCTTTTATCTTTTCAAGAGATTGTGGAACATTAATACCAATGGCATCAACAGGTCCATAGCCGATAATCAAATCCTCAAGATCTGCTTCGTTCAGGGCCGCTATCTGAGACCTTGCATAGGTTTTGTCGACACAGACGATGGGTTTTATTTTGGCAGCCCTGGCCTCGCTGACTTTGTTAGCAACATCCTGGTTGGTTTCATAAAAATAACGACGCCGCTCAGAATGACCGAGAATAGCAAACTCAACCAGGTCTCGTGCCATTTCAGCGGCCATTGCCCCGGTATAAGCGCCCAGGGGGAATGGCGACAGATCCTGAGCTGCCAAGGTTAGATGCTCAGTTGTATATTTCTGT
>Ga0180007_10004423_pt1 | contig 14895 bp, 24 predicted proteins | sample MM_PC_MetaG_FD_121122 | JGI IMG/M metagenome (GOLD analysis project Ga0180007, IMG submission 121122) | Groundwater microbial communities from the Aspo Hard Rock Laboratory (HRL) deep subsurface site, Sweden - MM_PC_MetaG | ecosystem: Environmental > Aquatic > Deep subsurface > Groundwater... | reverse complement strand
ATTCTTATCCTGTTTTTTCTGTTTATAATGGTTCTGGATGTGGTGGTTCTACTATAATACAAGGTTCTGCTTGGAAAAATAATACTTGGGTGTTTGTTGCAGGTCAATATAATGGAACACATATAATATTTTATGAAAATGGTGTTAAATATGGTTCAACTGCAATGACAAAAGTTCTTTATGCGAATGCTGAAACCATTGAGATAGGTGGTTCTACAATAGCATTAAATTCATGGAACGGAACTATTGATGACGTAATGATTTTTAATAGGAGTTTATCAGAAGCAGAAATCTTAGCGATTTATAATGGAATGAATAATCGGTCAAATTACATTCCTGCTTATTATTCTAATGGTAATTTTAGTCATATAATTGATGCTGGAGTTCAATCAAGTTGGGACAATGTGACTTTAAGTGGATTGTTTGACAACGATACCAGTATTGATAGGGATACAAGCGATATTAATTTGGTCAATTGGTGGACATTAGATAGTACAGCAGATTTAGTAGGTGGTGCTACACTTACAGAAGTAGGTGGTGCAAGAAAGACACCTTTAGGTATAAATGGAAGTTATAACTTGGATGGTGTTGATGATAAATTAACAAGTACGGCGAGTTCTTCGGCACAAACTAATGTTACATTATCTATTTGGATTAAACCAACGTATGAAAATTTAGCAACAAATTGTACTCAAGCTGGAGCAGGATTATTCTGTGGAGTGTTAATGAGTACATCTAACCTTTTATTAGAACTAATTGCAAGTCAATCAATAGGTATTTACCTATATGACATAAATACTCCTGCATGGCAATTCACATCAGCTACAGGAACTATAACAAACAACGCATGGCAACATATAGGAATTACGTATTGGAGTGATGGAACTATTGGAAATATTACATTGTATGTAAATGGAATAGTAAAAAGTTCATCACAATCAGTGGGACTTAATGGAACTATCAATTTTACAAATTTGATGATTACAGAACTTGATTTAGGTAGACCTTTTAAAGGTTATATTGATGAGGTTAAAATTTGGAATAGAACATTAACTTCAAATCAGATTAAAGAAGAATTTCGTAAGTCAAGAGGCAACAAAGTTGAAATTCAAACAAGGACAAGTGGTGATAATGTTACATTCAGTTCTTGGTACACAAATCCATTAGTTAATTTACAGACAGGATTCTTAACATTAAACTCATCAATGCCTTACGGAAGATATCTTGACTATAAATTATTATTTAACACTGTTGACGAAGAATACACTGCTGAAGTTACTCAGTTGTCTTTAGATTTTGATACACATCCTTGTGATTGTCCACCAGTTCCACAGAATTGGGAAGTTAATATGAGTAAGACTTGTTTAGTAAGTTCATCTTGTAATATTACTGGATACAATGTAACTTTTGTAGATACAGGAAGTTTTGGTGTTAACAATACATTTTATTTAAACACATTCAAGAATTTAACAAGTACAACAGGCACGGTGTTTGTTTACCCTAATGCAAACATTTTGATAGGAGGCTAAAAGTGGCAAATTTCCCCTACCCAATTTATGGTGTTATCACCGCAACAGATTCAAGCACTCCTAGTACTAGAGTTACTCTCAGAAACGATAGGTCTGGAGAAAAGATTAACGTAACATCTAACACTAGTGGAGAATATGTTTTAGATGCAGCAAACTTTACTAACAGTTATTTGACTACTGATAGGGTTACTGTCGTTGTTGGTTATGGTGACGAAGAGGGTACAAGCAGCATACTTTTATCTAGTGGTACACACGAAATTAACATTACTTTATCTTCAATTGCCGAATCAAGCGATACAACTTATTGTCAACCACAAGATGTTCTTGACGAGTTGGGCGACAAAACTACAAGTGACATTTCTTATGAAAGGTTAAGAAAAATCATATTACGTTCTGAAGCAGAGATTGACGAGAGGTCAGGGACAAAGTTTGCTTCTACTACTGTAACTGATGAGTATCATGATTTTGACCAGTACACTAGTTGGAAATCTGCTGAAACTCTTAGAAGTTATAGTACAGATTTTCAGGTTGGTACAAGGAACGATTCAATGAGTACTTGGGCAAATGATAAAATTAAATTAAAAAATTCACCGATACTTTCAATAACCTCATTATCAAGGAACACTGCAGGCAGGTCAGCAACAGATTCGTGGGAATCTCTTACTGAACAGACGGGTAGTGGTGGAGATTTCATTACTAATAAGGATATTGGAGTTATTACTTTCGTTAACAATTATCCTGCTCTAGGAATGAGAAAGGTAAAAACAAGTTATACTTATGGTTCATCAACTGTACCTAAGACTGTTGAAAGACTTTGCATTTTACTCTCTGTAAGGGATGTCTTAATGTCAAAGGGACAGGGTAGTCAGTTTGATAGCATAGATAATATTAGTCTTGAAGGAATATCCATTTCAAAAGGTGTATCTGGAAGTGTATCATATTTCACTTGGTTAATTGAAGAAATTAACCGGTTATGGGAAATCGTTGGTGAACTTGAACAGAACATGGCATAAAATGGGTCAATCAGAATCAATCAGGTCAACTGTAAGAAATTTAATTACTACGTTAGGTAGCGATGCAAGTTTATATTCTTACAGTTCAGCAACAAAAACTCATAATGAGGAAGGTGATGTTACTGTTTCAAGTTGGGGTTCAGCAACAAGCATAAAAGTTATCAGTTCAAATCATTATTCGTTAAGGCGTTTAATTCAAAATCAGGGTGAAGAAAACAATAAAGGTGAAAGAGTAATATTAGTTCGTGATGATGTTACTATTGCCCATAGAGATAAATTAACTATTGGGACAGAATCTTATCTTGTTCATGAAATAAAACGTATTGACCCTATTGAGAATACAAACATAGCGTTTAGATGTGTCCTAGTAAAGGATGAAAACTATTAAGTCCTTGAGATAAATCAAGGCAAAAGGTAATAATGCCAAGCAATCCGTATATAATTAGTGGAACTATCACTGATGAAGATTCTAACATAGTTTCTAGTACACTTGTCACCGCACATAGCATTACAAATAGTGAACGGATTACATTCACTACAAATTCTTCTGGTCAATATGTATTAGATTTAGCTAATTTAACTTCAGGATATACCGTAGGAGATACGATTAATGTTTATGTAAGAAACAATGGTTATGTTGGCGAGACACAGAATTTTACTTTATCTGGTGAAGGTGGAACAACAAAAAACATTTCTACTGCAAACCAAGTTACCCTTGCTACAATCAGGAACACTGTTTGGAAATCTTTCAGAGATACACTTTATTCCGGTACGTTTACAATATCTGAACAGAGCATTTATTCGGCAATGAACGATAAAATTGTTGCAGACGAAGGTTATCCAATAGTAATTATCTTTCCTCCAGTAGTTTCCAAGAGTGGAATTACTTTACAGAATGCACAATTAGATTGTCAAGTAAATTTTTTAATTGAGATATTTCACACTTCTGCTGAGAATGTAAAGATTTTAACTGATGATGTTGAGAACCAGATTTGGCGAGCACAAGAAGTTTGGACTGGGTTAGGATTAAATAATCTTGACATGCCTTCTGGAGATTATGATTGGTGGACAGAAGGTAACAAAAAAATTCATCGAATGAGTCTTAACGTAAATTTTATGTTTGATGGTGTGGTGAACATACCATGATAACTTTTGACATTTTTTTGAATGGTAGAAGGGATGGAATGAGTGAGTTAAGAAAGGAAATGAATAAGTTAGGAAAAACAAAACTTCCTTTATTCAAGAAGAAAATATTACAGGAAGCAGGAATTAAAACAAAAAGTTACATGGTACAAAACATAGATTCTGCTGGATTGAAATTTAAAGGAGAATTGAGAAAAAGCATTCATAGACGAACAATGGCCGACAGAGTTTCAATTTCTGTTGAACATGGTGGTGCATTGGCTATTGAAAGAGGATATAGGCCACATTTCATTCATAGAAATATGTTAAGTGGTGGTGGGTATAAAGTAGGTCAATGGATGAATGCTAAAGGAATGAAGAATAGAAATTACGTTTTGGTTGGAACAAGACAACCAGCGGGCGGTGTTCGTTTTGCTGAACGAGCATATAATCGGATAGTTTCCGAAATACCTTTGATTATTAAAAATAATTTAAAGGAACTAAAGAGGTGATTAAAATAGCGCTTTGGAAAGCTAGGTATTGTTTTATAAGATTAGGAAGGGCAATTGCAGACCCGGGAAGTTCAAGTTCAGACTTTTATTCACAAGTTAGTACTGCAACAGGATATAGTGGTTCTGCTGGAACTACTGTTGTTCAGTTAGAACTTGTGGCTAAAAGTGCTACATTAAAGGAACCTGAACGTGACACTGACACTGTTTTGTTACTTGGTGCAACATCAGGTAATCAAAACGCTGAATTGGATGAAAAGCAAAGTGATAATGCTGAATTTACTGCAACATTGATAATGAACCCAGAAACGTCAAACAAGTTTAATCTTGACATGTATAGGTTTCAAGTACATGGTACGGTGGCTACTGGTTATGATACTCGGTTTAATTATGCAGCAGCAGCACCAACAACCGGCGTTTCAGCAGCAATACAGTTTACTGATGGAACAAACAAAGTAAATTTCTTGTTAAATAATGCCGTAGTAACAACTTTGGGTGGATTCAAGGTAGAAGCAGACGGTTCAACAGAACAAGAAATTAAAATTGAATGTTCTCCAGACGATTGTTGGAAGGAAGATAACTTTGTAAAACCATAGAGGTGGTTAAAATAGAAAGTAAAGAATGTGAGAAAATTGAAAACGATATAAGGTTAGGTAAATCTGAGACTGAAGTTTCAGTACCTTTTTCTCGTTTTCCAATGAAGAAATGGATGGAGTGGTGGAATGATTGTCAGAATGAATATAATGGTTCAAGATGGATGAAAGCATATTCTGACCATTTGAAAGCCAAGAATAGTGAAGAGAATAGTGCTGTCTGGAAACGTATTGCTGAATTGGAGGAACATTTAGCTATACTAATTGAAAAATCTGAACAGCCACAAGAACCAAAGAAAGAAGAAAAAGAAGGAGTTAAGAATTTGCATGGAGAGGTGATTTCGTAAGATGGGAAACAAATATGGTGAAGCATTAGGTGTTTGGGAATTAACTATTGGTAGAAGTAAGAGTATGGGTCCATTAGAATTACATCCCACACATAGAGATAATAGAAAATTTCTTAGTATTGTAACTGATGATGGTTTGAAAAACAACCAGATATTATTGATGGAAAAGGTTGGCGATTTTGTTAAGGGGCTTATAATGAAAGAATATCCACCAGTTAATGATAATGAGAAGGAAGATTTGGAAGATTATATTGGTTGTAATCTATTAGAATTGATGAAAGAGACAATGATAGCTTTCAAAGTATTAAAAAGGGAAGATTTAGAGAAACAAGAATCATTAGTAAAAAAAGGACTGCTTCAAGTGGGATAAAGTCAAGTGAAGCCTTTCGGGCAAAACTTATGGCTGAATCTGTCAATGAAGATGTTGATGACATTTATGCTCAGAACATTTTCGTATTGGAGAAGGAACTTGGAGCAGCAGCACAAACTCATGAGGAATCCCTTCTCCTAAAGTTTTTCAGTCAACTGGAATATTTAGGTAAATTGAATGAGGAAGAAAAAAAGCAAATGAACAAACATAAAAATTCAAGGAGAACATTAGGATAATGAGTTCTACAACCCATAATTTAATAATTCATGTAGATGCAACTGGTGTTGGTTTTGTTACTCAACAGTTCACTTCCCTTAATTCTGTTATTCAAAGATTGTCCAATACTTTTTCTTTAATTGGAACAAGAATTAATAATCAAGTTCAAAAACCAATATCTTCTATAAGTGATGCTCTTGACATGGCATTACCCAATTTTACTAATATTAACAATGAAGTGATGGCTTTGGGTGGGAGAGGAAAATTATTACTTAATGGGGTTAATAAAGAAATGAATTCTCTTGTTAATTCTGCAAGGGGTGGTGCAAGAAGATTCATGGGTCTTGGATTCAGTATGTTGTTTATGGGCATGGCGATGAATCGTGCCATTACCAGTTTCATAACTTCTTCAATCAGTGCTTATAAAATGGCTGGTAATGAACAGTCAGTATTTAATGTTAAGACAAACGAATTGGCAGCAGCTTGGGAATTTTTCAAGTTCAGTTTAATTGATGCACTTTCTCAATCAACTTTATTTCTTACATTGATTGATTATGTTATCAATCTAATCAATTGGTTTAATGAATTACCTGAAGGAACAAAAAAATTGATTGCTATTAGTGCTGGTGCTGCATGGGTTGCAACAAAAGTAGCTGAACTTGGTGGACAGATTGGATTAATGGTTCTTTCAATTGAAATGATTAAACCTGGCATTTTTTTTAAATTAGCTGAAGCAATTGGTTTAACAAGCATTGCTACTCTTAGTTGGAACGCCGCTTTACTTGCAAATCCTATAACTTGGATTATTATTGCAGTTGTAGGATTAATTTTACTTGTTGGTTATTTATGGACAACATTTGATAGTGGTAAACAGGTATTAAGTTTTTTTGGAGGATTTGCAATTTGGTTATTTGCATTAATTGGAGATTCAATGATTGAATTTGTTTTGTTACCTTTAAGGATTTTAATAAAATTGTTAGATTTGGCTATAATGGCTTCTAATGCTTTATTTGGAACTGATTTTAGAACTATAAGTAGTAGAATTCCAGAAAGTTTACAACCAGGAATGTTAACAAGGAAAGCTGAAAGTTATTTAGCTGGTGCTGAATTTTTTCAGGAAGCAAAACAACAAGTTGAAGAAAAGGAAACGTTTGGTCAATATTCAATAAGGGTAGCTACAGAAATCGGAACTGCTATTGCTTCTTCAATTGGTGGAGAATTGAATAAGGCTCTTCAGGATAACAAAGCACAGGTAATGACTCCAAACACATAGAGGTAATTAACATGGCCACAATCTATTTACATGACACTGGACTTTTAACAACAACATCTACATCTGCACTTACTGGTTCAGGTAATGTTGCAAACAACGGTATAGAAATTCCGTTAAAGATTAAAAACCTTAGATTTAGTGTTGGACTGAATTTTGACAATTCTCCTCAACCCGGTTCATTTACACAACCAAAATTAGCTTTTGTTTCCATACCGTCTCCGATAATATCATTAACTGGACAGATTTGTAAAGATGGGGATGTTAGTGACACAGCAAATGTTTTAAGAAAAATACATGGAGGAACTACTCCAACCCTTACTGACGAATCTGGCAGTTCTACCACTGACGAAGTTAAAATGTTAGGTTTGTTAGAACATGCAAGCAGAACAAAGGGGTACAAGGAATTATATTATAAAGCATCTAGTGCTGACAATTTATTTTATGGTCTTGCAACAGATACAGAAATTACCAGTTCTACATACAAATGTTTCAATGTAAGAATTAAAGGGTTGGACATAGTAGAAAGTCCAGATTCAAAATTAATCAATTGGAATTGTACTTTGGAGATTACTACATGACAATATTACTTAAAAAAATAATTGTATATGATGAAAATGGTGATAACCCTGTAGAAATCACTGATGATGAAAGGGTAACAATAAAAATAAGTCGTGGTGGTACTAGAGGTAGTACTTTTGATATTACTTTAAAGAACGCTTGGGGTGAACATGTTAATAGTGACGGTGAATTTAAGTATGGCGTTGATGATATAATAAAGATTTGGTTAAAATGGGCAACAGAACCTACTGACGAAATTGATACTGATTCTTCATCAGACTTATTTATGACCGCTGAGATAATTGATGTTGAAGCAGCTGGTGAAGAGAATTCTATTAAATGGACACTTAATTGTATGGACAGAACATTCTTATTACTTAACAGATTATGGGCAAAGAATTATCCAATATCTGAAAGTAAAAATGCACCACAATTAATATCTGAAATAATTAATGCGACTACCGGTACTGGTGATGGTACATTAGGTACTAGCTTGAAAGCCAATTTAGCAGTAGGTAATTGGAGTGGTGGAACATTTACTCGGACAGGTGGAGGTTACATTCAAAATGTTCGTCCAGATAACTCTCCATTTCCAAAAAAATCAATTTCAAAAGTATTCAAACCAGTCTATGAATGGATTGACGACCTATCTCAACCTGACATGACTAACACTTCAACAGAACTTTCTGCTACTGGCAGTCCCCCTGCGCCAAGACCATACTTTTTTTATGTTGATGAAGATAATAATTGCCATTGGGAATATCCTGATACCACTTCCCCTGTTCATCGTATGACTTGGGGTTCAACAACCGCTGTATCTCCTGACACTAATGTTCATTATATTAAATCATTTAAATTAAAGAAAACTGTATCTGATATAGTTAACATGGTAATTTTTAATGCTGGTACTGATTTTTATGGTAGTGGAATTTTAAATTATTATTATGAAAAAACTTCTAAATCTCCAAAACTTAAACCCGTATTTCGTTCTTGGATTGACATTTCTAGTGATTTGATTAAAAAAAGTATTTTTGATGCTGATTCTGCTGCTTATGCTGAAGATAATGCCACCCCTGGTACTTTAACTTATCAGGGTAAACGGTACACTGCAAGTTATAATTTCACTCCACATTGGTCTAGTACTGCTGTTACTACTGATGCAACACTTAACGCTTCACTTCGTAACAAGGCTGCACTTGACGAGGATAGTATTGGTAAAGTAAGGGCACAACGACTATGCCAAAATAAAGGTAATCCTCGTTGGAAGGGTAGCATTACATTAAGAGGTTACAAATTTGTAATTGGTGAACTTGTTCGGTTTAATAGTGCTGTTCATGGAATACTTAATGCTGATGTTCGGATAAATGATGTTCAACATACCATAACTAAAAATGGTTGGGACACAATGATTTCAGTTGAAGAAGATGCTGAACCAATAACAAATGGATAGGAGGAATATAGGATGGTTTTACTCTCGGATGGATTAAACAGGGTAAGAGATTTAGTTAATAATGACATTTTCAAATGTCAAGCTGGTACTGGAACAACATCTCCCACTCCTGCTGATACTGGGTTAGAAACCGCAGATTCTAACACTTTACTTGCCCCTTCAAAAACTACTGCCAGTGAATCAATACAAGTTACACATACTATTAATAGTACTATTGGTAGTGGTACTTCTTATTCAGAACAGGAGATACAACTTAACTCTGGTACTGACCATCTTAATAGGATAGTTCACACTGCAATAACTAAAGGTTCTGAAGACGAATTTAATTATATCACAAACATCTTTTTCAAATCGTTATAAAAATGGTATTGGACTTATACAATTCACATAGGGAAACAAGGGACAATCTTGGTAATCAGGATGAGAATAAGAATTTAATACTTCTTGGACCTTATAAGGAAACCATTGGTACGGAACTTGGTCCTACACAAATTACCATTAGTAACATTGGTGATGCTTTCATATTAGGTCATGTAACTAACGGAATACTTGGCACTTCAATGCTTGGTGCAACAAATTACGGCAGTCCAACTGTGGTAAGGGTAGTTAATCCAAACAACATTTTTCATGAACATTTCAGGTTTAGCGATTTCAATGATACTACTGTTACCACTGCAAGTTTCAGTACAACTTATTTCAATGTAAGTTTTGATTTGGATGAAATATTTCAAACAAAATCAATATTTTATAATGTTGAAAGTGTTCAATATGTTACCATTTATGTAAATTTAACTGGTTCAAAGACCACTATTACTGTTGACAATGGTGGTGGACAATTAGTAACACTTACTGAGGGTACATAAATGCCAAGCACACCTTATGTTTTAGGGGTACAAGTAAATCAATCAGGTGGCAGTCCAAGAGCTAACGTAACTGTAAAAATAACTAACAAGCGGACAAAAGAAACACAAACATCTACAACTAACTCTTCAGGTCAATCTGCGTTTGATTTAGCAAACTTTGAACAAGGTTACATTGTTGGTGATGCAATTGATATAGAAAAACAAGTTGCGGACACTGATATGGAATATTATGTTAGTGCTAATGGTGATGAAACTGTTCCATCTTGGGTACAGGTCAGTAACAAAACAAGAACTAGAATATTTCCAAGTTCTGCAAGGATAAAATTAAATCTTACAAGAAATCCGGGAGGAATGCAAGTAAATTTTACTTTAGACTAAACAATGCCAACAACACCTTACATAATTTACGGTAAAATTAATTTAAATTTAAGTAGCGGTCCTGCAACAAGCAATAATGTAACTTTAAAAAACGAAACAACCAATGAAACAATAAGTACAATAACAAATTCAAACGGACAATATATATTTGATTTAGCAAATTTAACTAGTGGTTATACTGACGGAGATTTCATATTAATTAGGGGAACTGGTGGAAGTTCTACTGGTCATGATTTAAAATTCAAGGCAATATGTCGAAGAAATCAAGCACAGATAGAAGGGCTAGACATAAATTATGAAATATAGGGGTGAAATATTATAATGGCAAAAAAAACTAAAGAAGAAAAATTTGATAGTATTAAACAGATTGGTAAAGAGATAGATTTTGATTTACAATTAACATCTCAGGCAAAGAATATCATTGAACGTATTGACAATTTTCCTGTTGACCATTTCAAATTTTGGTGGAAAAAACATTTTGGTGTTGTTAATGGAAGTCAACTTCATAGATACTTGGACACTGCTGATGGAATAATTGAAGTTAAACAAGGTGATTAAGTATGACTTTTGAAATAAATTTCAAAGAGGATGGAGACATTTTGTATGGTGCAGATATAATGGAAAATTTAAGTTTTCCAATGAACTGTTTGTTATCTTATGCAATTGATAGTGTTGCTACCACAAATCAACCAAACATAATTAAAAATACTTCTTTTTCAACATCAAGTAATGCTATTATTACTGGCATTAGTTCAGGTGATGTTGTGTTTTGTTTTGTATTTGATGATTTTGAAGATAATTCTATTGATGGAAATAAATGGTCAACTGCACTTACTGGTTCTGGAGGGGAAGTTGTTGAAGAAGGTACTAACCTTACTTGTCAACAAAACACACCTTCTGTATCTAGTACTTGGACAGCTTCAGCTATAAGTGATGGTGCTTCTGGTCTTGACTTTAAATCATTTAGTGGAAATAGTGAATGTATTGTTAGAATTGCTCTTTCAGACGGTGCTTCACCTGGTAATGCTAAATTACAAATTTCTGATGGTTCAACCCATGTTGATGTAGCTACAGAAACAGTGGCAGGTGTTTTTAATCTTGTGTTCAATAAATCTGGTGAAGAAGTAAGGGTGTGGGATGATGGTGTAGAGGTTGGTAGTAGTCCTTTTAGTTTAGCTGGTCTTGGTGCCAATTGGTACTTAAGAATATATGCAGATAAAACAACTACTCAATCAGATGCAGGAGGAAGTGCATCACTTCTCTATGTTGGTTACATTGATGGTACTACTGGCACTGGACAAGTAACTACTGGTAGCACAACATTAGGAAAGGCTTCTACTAATGCAGTTTGTAGGTTTACTTCAAGTGAAAGTGACGAAACAAGTTTTACTGTTAAAGTAAGTGCAAACGGTGGTAGTAATTTTACCACTTTAACAATGGATTCAACTTATGGTGGCATGGGAGAAATAACTGATGGTTTAACTTCTGGAACCAGTGCTCAGATGAGGTTTGAGATGGCAATTCCAACAGTAATAACTACAACAGCAATAACTCTTAAAGAATATGATTTAGATTGGGCAGCATATTTTGGATAAATGATAAACATATTTGATTGGATAATCTTAAAGCGGAAAGAGTTTGACGACATACTTCAAGATAGAGATGACGTTCATTCTGCTTTTGATACCTTAATGATAACCAATTCCCGTAACACAGAAATAATTGACGAACAGTTAGAAACAATTGACCAGTTCCAGAAAACTAATGAAAAGTTAGTAAATGAACTGAATAAGACAAATAAAGAAACTGAACTTGAAGATTTCTGGAACAATAAACGGGCAAAGATAGTTCCGAAATGGAAAGCAAGGGATAACATATCAATGGATTTAAGATGTTTTTTTCAGACAGACGAAACATTACCAAAATTTAGTGGTACTAATGACACGATTGCTTCCGATACATTGTCTTGGGCAGTAGTGAACATTAAATACAAAGCAGAAAATGGTGAACATTGGAATTTTGCTTACGAAACTAACCTTACAAAGAGGGGTGATTGTGAAGATTCATCCATCCTTATAGCCAATATTTTATTTAATTCTGGTGTACCTTATTGGAGAATCAGGTTAAATAAGGGGTGGGTAAATAATAATAATAAGAAAATTTATCATGCGTATTGTACTTATCTCAGAGAAGATGGTGTTTGGGTATTGCTTGACGTAGCATTTTATCCAAACGAATGTTTAGGGTTGAAAAACACTTGGAAAAAAGCCGAGAAATATTTGACCTGTGATTGTAGTTGGAATTCAAAATATGGTTTTGGTGACTTAGAAAAATGAACAATGAACGTTGTAAATGTTGTGGAAAAATCCTTACAGAAATGGAGTGCTTAGTAGGGATTTGTTTTAATTGTAGTTAAAAAATGAGCCAATTAATGAAAGAAGAAATTGAACAATTTAAAACGAATGGTAATACTTCATTTACTCAGAAAGAGATGGTGATGTATTTAGTATCAAAAATTGATAAATTGTATGATAAGTTTGAAGAAGGTAGTGGTAAAATTTCAGATAATCGAACAAATATTGCTTCAAACAGGTCAAGCATTGTTGCTATCTGGAAGGTGTTTACGATAATATTTACAGTATTAGGATTAGCAGTATCAGTTATTGCTGCTATGAAATGAGGTGAAATTAATGGCAAAAGTAAAAGTTAGTGAAAAAAGTCCAGCATTTAGTTTTGATGGGTGGGAACTGTGGGAATTCTTAAAAGGTAGAAAAAAATTATTAGTTGCTGGAATTGGTTTTATACTTGGTTATTTGATTACTGACGATGCAACAAAAGCAACAATCAGTGCAGCAGCAGTAGAGATGTGTTTCGCAATAATTGAATACTGGATTAAAAAGAGATAGATGAGTAAACTAGAATTAATGTTGGCAACACAACAGTGTATTGCTAATCACGATTATCGTGGAATAAATAATAATAAACAATATTATTGCAAACTATTCACTCCAAGTTTTATAAGGAACGAATATCTGTGCCCTTTTGTTTGCGAGGAATATGTGTACAAATATAGAGGTTTGACTTCAATTTCGTTTTGGAAATGTTTTATTAACACTTTGGACAGCAAAACAGTTACCACTGAATATGCTTTACTTAAATTAGAGATAAAAAATGAGAAGAAGAAATGATGGTTTTGTTCAAGACATTTTAATGGAAGATTATTTTGTTATAGTTAAATGTGATAAGTGTGGATATGAACAGGAAATAATCAAAGATGACCAGTTTCAATCAATGTGCGTATATTGTAAGTTTTCTATAAATTAACTATTATTTTCAATAGTCCTAATGGTGGTTTTCTAATAGTTATGTTTAACCTATTGAAAACAATTAATATATTTATTTTCAATATTTGTAGAATATAAAAGTTTAAAAGTATGTTTCAAATGATAATAAAAAAAAAGAAATAAAAGCAACCGCCTATCAAAGCAAAAGATGGATGTTTTGTTTCTTTAAATAATTTTCGTTTAAAAAATTCAATTTCATGCTTTTAAAATGGAAAGTGCTTGTTTCGGGAATTACCAGCAAATCAGTGACAGAGTGGGTAAGGCCATTCCGCAACAGCGATTAGTGAGCTGGTTCACATTCGGTTCTGAACAAGTAACTTCATTTAATTGAATACCAAAAATGATAGTGTGCAAAAAAGGGTTTGTATAATGGAAGGAACAATGAAAAGTGAGCACGTTCTCACGTTAAAGAATGAAGGGGCTTTCCAGAGTATTATGCTCATGAATTGTTTGCAACACTTGACTGGTGTGTCATTATGCAGTATCCTGCCGAAGTTGGCAACTCTTTGGAGAGAAACAGGGTTCAGCATATCTTCTGTTGGAGATATAATATGACATTTCAAATGACATGTTTTTTTTTTGAGATTATTCCCTGTTAGTGTATTGTGGAATTTTTGCTCATTTGTGTCAACTTTTAATTAGATAGTAAGGTAGAATAAGGGGTTTTATTTAATAATGTATTGGTTGTTTAGTGTTTTATTTATTTTAAAAAAAGAACGAGGTTATGAAAAAATGTTATCACCAAAACAAATTAATGTGCTTAAGTTAGCTAAACGGAAAGGGTTAATAAACATTTATATGGTAAAAGGTATATTTGTTACATTACATTATTCAAAAGAAGCCATTGAACATTTATGTTTATCTAATTATCTTGAGAAGGATGTTGACAATTTTGGTTTTTTCAAATTGACTAAAGCTGGTGCAGAAATTCTTGGCGACAACAACAATGATTTTAAGATTAATACTACTACTGAAAAGAAGGAATTTATAATTCTTGACCACCTTTCTCAAAGGGTAACAAAATTAGAAAATTTTAAGGAGAGTTTTTATCATCATTTAACTCGGTTGGAAGAAGAATTAAGCAAAATCAATAAAAGGTTATGGGATTTAGAACATAAATAGACTAATGGAAAATATTTATATTATAAGATGTCCTCATTGTGCTGCAGTTAGAAAGATGATTCATAGAACTGGTTCATTACCTGGTAAGTCAAGGAAATGTTTTCGTTGCGGAAAATCATTTACTATACTTAGCAAAAGGCGTTCTTTCAATAATATTGTTAGCAATGATTAAATGTTTTAAGAAATCTTACGAAAGATTTATATAGTT
>Ga0180007_10004422_pt1 | contig 14896 bp, 13 predicted proteins | sample MM_PC_MetaG_FD_121122 | JGI IMG/M metagenome (GOLD analysis project Ga0180007, IMG submission 121122) | Groundwater microbial communities from the Aspo Hard Rock Laboratory (HRL) deep subsurface site, Sweden - MM_PC_MetaG | ecosystem: Environmental > Aquatic > Deep subsurface > Groundwater... | reverse complement strand
TCAGGTTCGAGTCTCATGCTTCGCACCTCTTGGTAAAGAACTATTTGGACGTCTTAAGACGTCGATGTGGCAGTATACAGGTCTAAGAAGTGATTCGTCAAAATAGTTTGGTCTTTAGAATTTAAAATTGACATTGTCATAATTAGCAGGGCAAGATTAGTTTCTTGGATCGTTTAATAACGGTTCCGTTCTTTGACTGAAGGGAGGGCTCATGTCCGTAATTGCACCTGGCGATACAATGCCAGTGATTGATGAGCAGCTTCATTCTGGCCATGAGTGTGAAGAAGTAAATGTCGTGGTCAGCGATTTGCATATTGGTGAGGGGCCGTATGTTCGTCTGGTGTACGGCGGTCGTCGTGGTCTGGCGCGGCTTTGGCGGGTATTATCACATCGTTTGTTTCGACTGGGTGAGGAGCACGAAGAGATCGAAAATCCGCTGGAGGAATTTCATTACGACGGCGAGTTCGATCAGTTTCTAACTCTGATCGCGAATCGATATAGAGAGAGCAATGTGCTTCGATTGCGGTTGCTTGGTGATACGTTTGATCCTCTGATCGTGTCCTGGAAAGGGCGCTATGAAGATCCTCCTTATGAAAGAGCTGCAGCCATCAAGATGAAGTGTATTATTGCTGGACATCCAGATTTCTTCCAGACTCTCAGCTGTTTCGTCCGTCAATCAAATTGTCGGTTGGATTTTTTTGTCGGCAATCATGATTTGTTTCTGGTTTGGCCTGGAGTGCAAGCAGAATTGCGTCACGCCATCGCCGGAGACGATCCAGAACTGAACGATCGAATTCGTTTTGTGGATCACCATCAACACTATCGATTGATTGAGCGAGGCGTATTGTACGAACATGGTAATTTTGCTGAGCCACACAATAGTGTAAAGCCAGAGAACACGATCGTTGCAAGTGTTCTTGGTCAGGATCTCAAACATCCGATTCTGAACGCTCCTTACGGCAATTACATGTTTGTTGATATGGTAACGCGTCTGAAATACAGCAATCCTTTGGTTGGGCGTATGCGCAGCGATCGACGCGTTTGGAATCATGCTTTTCGGCATCGCTGGCTCTGGGGATTCAAGACTGGCGTGCTGTTAATTTGGCACTTCGTTTATAGCAACTTGTTTGCCATAGCCGACATCCGTCGTAAGGCTAGTTTGCGCAAGATCCTTGACATCGTAACTTGGACCACCAGCAATCAGTCAGTAGATCATTACGCCGAACAACTTTTGCGGCGGCATGATGAAGCGAGGGTGGTGGTTCTGGGTCACTCGCATCGATGGAGACGACAATCCAGTGATGATGGTACATACATCAACACCGGCAATTGGTCTAGATCGTATCGCCTGGTTGAGCCGCAGTTGGAGCAAAAATGGAGTCGGTTTCAGCGAATTGAGTTTGTCTGGCGGGTTCTAGTTTATTTTTTCCGGACAGGCGAAGTTCGTTTGGCTTGGAGAATGACCAAGTTTGTAGCTTTGATCATGTTGATTGCATCCATGATCGCGTTCATTAGCGGAGCCTTTGATGGTAGTACTTGGACATTATGGCCATTGCCGCCACTACTTTTTAAAGTGTTGACCGGTATCGCTTTGGTATTTTTAATCGCTGCCGGAATTTTTAGACTGCTTTCTGCTGAGCCGGATATTTTTCTGGATACCAAGTTCACCTTTGGTTTGATCAAACATAAACACGATGGCTCGCTGGAAGCGGACTTGATGGAATACGAACCAGACAGCAACAGTTTTCAGGAACGAGTGTAACTACTTAACCGTGTCAATTAGAGGCACGGTTTTTTAAATAATATTTCCAGCTTGATAAAATACCCCAAAACAGCCATAATGCTTGGGATTGAATCAATATTATGATTAAGACAATGGTTAAAATTAGGGTTCTAGCAAAAAGCATCCGGAAACATATTCGTCGTGAGAAAGCGCGAATTAGGAGGCAGGTTGCTGATTTGTCGGAACAACAGCGACAAATTACAGCTTTGTATTCGCGATTTACCGGCAATACGTCGAGATAGTTTATGTTGGACAAGAAATTTGTGCGGCAGATTAAAAATGCCGTTTCTGAATATAATGAGGCTCGACGTGAGATTATTCGTTTGTCTGACAACATCAGAAATGCCGCCAAGCGAGCAATTTTTGCGATGCATCGGGATGATTTGAGTGGGGCTGATCAGCTTTTGGCTGAGGCGCTTAAAGATGCCGCTCTGGTACAAAAGCAAATTATTAATAATCAAAAGTTGGGCAAAGAAGGATCATTTCATTCCGCACTGGAGGAATATGTTGAAGCTCAGTTATATCGAGACTTTTTGGCTGGTAAGACTATGAGTAAGGTTCAGGTACTGGATATAGAAATATCGTACGATACTTATCTGGGGGGGTTATCAGATGTGGTGGGGGAGTTACAACGACGACAAGTGCGATTAGCGACCGTTGGTGATCTAGATGGTGTCAAAAAAATTCGCGACATCATCGAGGAAATTATTGGTGAATTGCTGGAGATGGATTTAACCGGTTACTTGCGCAATAAATTTGATCAAGCTAAAAATAGTTATCGTCGAGCTGAGGAGGTGCTTTACGAAATGTCAGTCCGTCGATCGTGATATGTCTTCTCAGGTGGTAGCCATCGTTCCGGCTTACAATGAAGAAAAAACAATCGGAGGTGTGGTGAAGACGCTGGTTGATTCCGGCGTTTTTCAGGAAGTAATCGTGGTTGATGATGGATCTCAAGACGCCACCGCATTGCTGGCGGAGACAGCTGGCGCTTCTCGGGTTATTCGATCTGAATCGAATTCAGGAAAAGGCCAGACTATGTTGCTTGGGGTTCGCGCTACTACGGCAGAAATTATCTGTTTTTTTGATGGTGATTTAATCGGTTTGACTGTTGATCATATTCGATCATTGACCGAACCGGTTGTTGCTGGTCGATTAGCTATGAATGTTGGCACAGTGGATCGTGGAGCAATTTTTAATACTCTGGCTCGACGATTACCAGCAGTCAGTGGTCAACGAGTCTTGAGGCGTGAAATTTTTACGAACATACCAGCAAGATACATTGGTGGTTTTGGCATTGAAGTCGCCTTGAATTATTGTTGTCGTCTGGCTCGATTACCGATCGGCCGGATATTTTTGCCCGGAGTGTCAATGATCCGCAAGGTTCAAAAGGTAGGCTGGTGGTCTGGATTACTTGCGTATGCGCGCATGTGGTGGAGTGTTTTGGGGCGTTGGTTAAGAGTGCGACTTGATCGAAAAAATTTTTTCATTGACTAGATATGTACACCAAAGAGTGGTTCAAGGGAAAGAGAGTAACCGTGATGGGGCTGGGTTTGCACGGTGGTGGTTTGGGTATTGCTAAATGGTTATTGCGGGCTGGAGCCAGACTAACTGTGACGGATCTAAAATCAAGCCATGATTTAAAACAATCAGTTGCTTCGTTGAATAAGGAATATGTTGTCCTGAAGAAGCGAGTAAGTCGGGCTGTGAAGACCTGGCGACCAAAATATGTTTTAGGACGACATGTTGAAGGTGATTTCAAGACCGCTGAATTAGTGATCCGCAATCCCGCAGTTCGACGAAACAATAAATATTTAATGTTGGCTCAGCAGCGAAGGATTCCGGTTGAAACTGAAGCCGCTCTTTTCCTCCTGCTCTGTCCATTTCCGGTAACGGCGATTACTGGAACCAAGGGCAAGAGCACCACCACAGCCTTATTGGGTGAAATAGCCAAACAGTACGATGCACGGACGGTAATCGGTGGAAATATTAGAATATCACCATTTGATGCACTGGATCGTTTGTTGCGCTTGGCCGCACGACGCGTCGGTCGACCAGTTCCAGTTATCTTAGAACTATCCTCTTGGCAACTTGAGGGGTTAGAGCAGCATCGATTTAGTCCGCACATCGGTGTTGTCACTAACGTACTCGAAGATCATTTGAATACGTATTCTGGTCTGGATGAGTATGCCCGGGCCAAATCGTTGATCATTGCTTATCAGACGACTGACGACTGGGCTATTCTCAATTTGGCTGATAAACGGGTGGCGGCCCTGGGGGCAAAAATTCGTCCGAGTCATAGTTCTTTTGCTGGTCAGCGTTTTCCGTTTTCTCATCAGCAGATTTTTCGAGGCTCTGGCTGTTTTGTTCGCCAGGGAAAAATAATTATTCTGGATCATGGTCAGGAGCGGGAATTACTGCCCTTGTCAGCCTTGCGATTGTCAGGCGAACACAATGTGTCTAATGTCTTGGCTGCCTGTGCCGCCGCTTATGTCATGGGTATTCCAATCAGAACAATTGCGGCGGTGGTTCGATGCTTTCGTGGTATTGAAGGTCGAATGCAAGAGATTGCGACAATTCGTGGTGTGAAATACATTAATGATACAACCGCCACCATGCCCGACGCTTCAGTGGCGGCCATGAAAGCGTTTTCCGCTGGACAGAAAACCAAACGAGTGATTTTGATCGCTGGCGGCGCACAAAAAAGTTTACGTTATCAAGCTTGGGCTAAGGCAGCTAAAAAATACACCAAAGCTATGGTGTTATTAGAAGGAACTGAAACACCAACCCTGGAACGTGAATTACAGCGAGTCGGTTACTCGGGTGAAGTTTGGTTGGCTAATTCCATGCGCAAAGCAGTGTTATTGGCCGCCGGTTTAGCTGATCGGGGAGAGGTGGTATTATTGTCGCCAGCTTGTTCAAGTTTCGGTTTATTTATTAATGAGTTTGACCGAGGTGAAAGATTTGTTCGGGCTGTAAAAAATTTAAAGTAGCAATTGAGTTTACCCTGTCGCTCGCGAGCGACAGGGTTTATTTCTGCCCATCCGATTGAATTAATCAAACAAAAAGACGGCTCTCCCTCGCTCGGCCGTCTTTTTGCTACATCAATCGACGTTCAGTTTAAGGTTTTGGTTTTGTTTCGTCGCTGACGTGGGAAATTATTCAGGCGCCTACGGGGCGCTTCATTTTAGTCCAGCTGGCTGGCAAATCAGTGATATGCGAATCAACTGCCGACAAGTTATTGCGATACTCACTCAGCGTATCAGCAAAACTGGCCAGAGCTCCATTGGCATATAGGCCAACCTGTACGAATGGTGGTAGTTTTGATTCGGAGAGCGGCTCGGATAAGTTTTCCCAGCGAAAAAAGTAAACCCTTCTTCGATCATTTGCCTCGAGAGGATGAAGTGAACTAAGGATTGAATCGAAAGAATGAATTTGTCGCTGGATAATTTCGACTGCTTTAGCTCTTAATTCACTGACGGCAGGATTGCTTTCCGATCCAATCTCGTGTGACGTCGAATAGCGACCCGATTCAGGACCCATTTGCACGATTGTCCCAGTACTCGATTCGATTCGGTATTCGTGACCTTTAGTGTCGACATAGGTGTCGAGAGTTAATGTTTCGCCGTTTTCAAGCGGTTCGGTTTCCCGGCAACGAAACTCCAGCTGGAGATCGTTCCATTCAGTGAGGTTTTTTACCGCTTGCTCAGCGCGACGCCATTCGTCTGGTGATACCGTCGGTTTGGGTAGTTCGGTGTTGGCCATAACCGAACCAATCGGACCAATAAATTCGGCAATCGTTTCCGAGACGTGGTTCATAAGTTGTTAAGTTAGTTTGTTTCCCGCGGGTAACCCGACTTTAGACGTAGATAAAAAAAGTGTCAATGCGCCGACACTTTTTAAAATTAAGCTTATTTTATCAAAAATATTTTCGTATTTGTTATTTGTTGTGGATAAAGTAGGTAGTAAAAATATTTTTAAGAATTGTATTCATCCACCGCAAAACCATGGGCTTTAGCCCGTGGTAGTTCATTTAAAAAATGCCCCCGGATTAACAGTCCGGGAGCAAGGAGGAGGATGAGAGTCTTGATTAATGGAGACAGTAGACTGACCAGCCCTAGGTTGTTTAATTTCACGGTTTTTTATCCGTTTTTGGCTTTTTTAGGAGGAAAGAGGGGTCTTGGAAGACCGGCCATGCACAGAAAGGAGCAACCGCTTTTTTGGTTGGCGGATCATTCTACTGCCTCCGAACAGAGGATAGCAAAGCAGTTTCAAAGTGTCAAGTAGAAGAGGGTTATGAAAGGGGGTTTAAATCTTATAAAATATGAAACACCCCGACCAGATAAGCTATCCGGTCGGGGCGTGAGGCGGTTTTTAGAAGTCGAGGTCAAGATCATCCCAGCTCTCGTTGGGCTCGTCGCCGAGTTCGGCGAGGAGTTCTGGGGTGACCTCAGTGCCTGTCGCAGCCGCCGCCGCGAAAGGGTCGCAGGAAAGGAGGTTTGCCGTCAGACTGACGAGATCAGCTTCGGTCACATGTCGTGCCTCGGCATCATCGTTATTCTGACGGTCGACCAGGACCACAGCGTCCTCGCGGGTGGTGCAATAGGCTTGCACCACGGTGGTGAGCGAGGGTCCTGGACCCTGGTTGTCGATGAAGGGCGGCCAGTTCATCGACATGGCAACCTCCTCTAGAGCACCACGTCGTCCCAGGAGAGGGACGGCGTGGTGGGCGGCGTCCGAGGAGCGGGCGGCAGCAACTTGGTCGGCGGTGCCGCAGCCGCGATACGGAGGGGCGCCGTCGGGGTGGTGGCGGAGGTGCTGCGGCGGGGGTGGCGTCGCCGTTGCGAGGATCGCCGCCCGGACGTCCGATGCGACTCTGGTTGTCGCCGGGTCGGATCGAACGACCTCTGTGCCTCCCCCTTGGGGAAGAGGTCCTTGGCGCCCGGCAGCCAGACCAGGTCGTACTCGTCATCGAGCTCGTCCTGGCCCACCTCGCCGTCGAGCAGGGCGATCATCGCCTCCTCGACCTCGTTCACGCCGTCCGCGTAGACAGCGTCGTCCCAGCGAATCGGGACGGCGGGCAGACGCAGATGGTCGCGCCGTTGGCTGCCACCCGTCAGCCTCATGTAGGCCGACGGATGGTCCGTGTCGAGTACTTCGCCCTGCTCCTCGAAGGGCAGGACTTCGAGCAACGCCGCACGTCGCACGCGGCCATTGCTCCAGGATAACAGTGTCTGGGCCATCCTCAGCCTCCTTTCCTTTTTGGGTTTGAAATCCCATGCGTCTTAACGCATGACTTAACATTTAACCACAAATAAGCAGTTTTGTCAAGGTTAGAGGGACGATACTCCCCAGGCTGATGCCCGAGGATTTTGGCAGGCTCTGGATGGTATGCAGTGTGTCCGATTGAATCGAGCGACGACGCGAGGTGTGTTTGCTTGGTGTGGTGAGCCAGGAGCGATGGAAGCCGGGCGCAAGGTGTCCGAACCAGAGTCTGCATGAAAAAAATTGACCCTCGGTCTGGAGAAGACCGAGGGTCAATGAGTTGAAAGATAGATCTATGTTATCACCCATTTAGGCTGGGTGTTGTAGCCTTACCGCTAGACCTAGCGGTGGGTGGAGGGGACGAACCTGGGCAGTACCTCGCAGAAGGCGAGGTGAGCCAGATCGTTCGCGATCTCGCGGTGGTACGAGATACGGATCCTGGCTCGCCCTCGGTTGAAGTGCCGGGCGAACTGCCGGCGGGCGCGACTCTGCGCTCCCCAGGACAGGTCGATTGACGTCTCCTCTCGGTAGACGTTGCGGCGGTGAGCCGCACTGGTCAGGCCCTCATCGGTCGGCAAGAGCGGGAAGGGATGCTCTGCGACGTCGCCGTTGTCGCTGCCGTCGCCGTCATCCTCGTCGTTCTCCGGCTCGGAGACACCGAACGTCTCCCAGCCGTCCCAGCAGCTTTCCACGTCCGCCGGCGACGGCTCCACCTCTTCCACCTGCCAGTTTCCACTGACCGCGCCGGGGCAGAACAGCGGAGCGACGTTCTGCTCCCGCCACACCCCGTCCGCCCCACGCACCGCCGAGAACCAGGGGTGGTACTCGGGTCGAGGATCAGGCTGATCCTCGAGGGGTCGGACATCATTCAGCCGCCCCATGACCTCGGGACTGCTGGTGTCGTGCTCGCCACTCTCGGCGAGCCACAGATAACTTGCCATCCGCACTCTCCCTTCTACTAAAAATTTTTTGCCGCCCCAGTGCGACAACAAATAATACTAGCATTAAAATGGGTTTCTGTCAAGCCTCGCACTTAACAATTTACGGCCAACTACAGCGTTTTTGTGGCGCATTTTTTGCCATTAGTATAGAGTGTTGACGTATGGAAGAAGGATTAAATTTGAAAAAAAATCAATTCCAACCATTGATTGGTCATGAGGCCAGCTTGGCTCTATTTGAACGAGTTTTTAAGAATAACAGCTTGGCTCATGCCTATTTGATCACCGGGGCAAAAGGCGCCGGTAAAAATATTTTTGCTTTGCATTTGGCGGCGTTGGTGCTAGGGGGTGAGGTTGATTTATCGAGTCAACCGGATTTTTTATTGATTGAACGCGGTCTTGAACCGAAAACCGGTAAGCCGCGGGCGATTATCGCTTTGGATCAAATTCATGCCTTGTGCAATAAACTATCGCGCAAGTCATTTTTGGGTGGTTGGCAGGTAGCGGTAATACGCGATGCTCAGTTGTTGAATACAGCGGCGGCCAATGCACTACTTAAAACCTTGGAAGAACCACATAGTCAGACGCTTATTTTACTTACCGCACCAGACAAGGAATCAGTTTTACCCACTATCCGTTCACGTTGTCAGGAGGCGAAGTTGGGTCGGGTGACCAGGCAGGAAATTGAACGCGCTCTGGTTGATCGGGGAATAGCCGCGACACAAGCCTCACTTTTGGCTCGTTTAGCTAACGGTTGTCCAAGTCAGGCTTGGTATTATGCCAACGATGCGGTGGCTTTTTCCGAGTTTTGCAGTTGGCGCGGGGCTGTACTGAGTCTATCAGGCACGGATTATGCTGCTCGCTGGCGTGTCGTGGAAAATATTTTGCCCAAGAAACTCGTTTTTCAAGAAGCTGGCTTTTCAGCCCAAAAATTTTTATCTGTAGCGGCTGAATTATTGCGCGACGTTTTATTATTGCGTCACGGCCAACCGGAACGCATCGCTCATGTGGATGTGATTGATGGTTTAAGACGACTGGCTGATTCAGATGTTGATTTATTGCAAGTTTCGAATGAATTATATTTGGCGCGTCAGCGCATCCAGGCCAATGTTAATCCACGAAATGTATTGCGCCAATTCGTATTATTTTTCTAAAAATGCGCCGGGTGGTTTTTTAAATTATCCAAGCCCTAACAACCAGCACAATTTTTTGCTATTATAAACTCTAGTTTCGTAAACTTTTATTTGAATCACCATGTCTAAAAAAATTTTATTTTTATCTTTGCTGGGCAGCTTATTGTTAGCTGGTGTCGGCTGTGTATCATTCTCAGGTAATGGGATTTCATCCGGGGCTGATGGTGGAGTGTTTAAATCAACCGATAAAGGCGATACCTGGAATCAAAGAGTGGCTGTACCAACAACCACTGGCGACAAACAATCAATCGCCGGTGTTAATGTGGCGACCATCGTTCAGGATCCGCAAGACCCAAACGCTATTTATATCGGGACAGTTAGCAGTGGTCTTTTTTATAGCTATGACGGCGGTGATTCTTGGTTGCGACCAGCACAGTTATCGTCTGGCAAAGTTGCTTCGATTGCTATTCACCCCAAAGATAAATGCACTATTTACGCCACATTAGCCAATCGTTTATTAAAGTCTGAAGATTGTTCCCGCACCTGGAGTGTTGTTTATCTCGATGCACGCACTGATCGACAGACGACAGCTGTTCTCGTAGATTTTTTTAGTTCGAATATTGTCTGGGTAGCGACTGATGCTGGTGATATTTTAAAGAGCACCGATAACGGACGATCCTGGTCCAACTCGGAAACGCTTAAAAGTGCGATTATGAAATTGGCCATAGTGTCATCAGACAGTCGTCGGTTGTATGCGGCCACTAAAGCCCATGGTATTTGGCGAACTGATAATAGTGGTGATGACTGGATAGATTTGAGTCCGAACTATCGAGATTTTTCTGGGTCAATCGAATTTTCAGATATGGCTTTGGGAGTTTCTGATCCGGCAACTATCATAATGGCTAGTCGTTACGGTCTCATTCGTTCGCGCGATTTTGGTGATTCTTGGGAAACAGTTGATCTACTAACCCCACCACGCTCCACTATTCTTTATTCGGTTGCCGTTGATCCAAAAGATGTAAATACTATTTACTACGGAACAGCCACGACGTTTTATCGATCGCCAAACAGCGGCGTGAATTGGATCCCGAAGAAATTACCAACTTCGCGTACTGCCACAGTGTTACAGGTTGACATTGTTAATTCTAACGTGCTCTATATGGGTGTAACCAAGATTAAATAATATCTATGCCAAGTGATTATATAGAGCTACACCGACAAGATTTTGAGAAAGCCATTGAGCACCTAAGTGGGGAATTGTCATCAATTCGAACCGGTCGGGCTAATCCGCAATTAGTCGAGGGTATTCAAATTGAAGCTTATGACAGCCGACAAGCGTTGGTTGGTTTGGCTTCGATTACCACACCGGACTCACATACAATTCAAATTGAACCCTGGGATAAATCTATTGTGAAGAATATCGAAAAGGGGATTATAGCCGCTGATCTGGGCTTTAATCCGGTTGTGGCTGGAATGGTGATTCGTTTACCCTTGCCGCCACTTACCGAGGAAGGTCGTTTGAAGATGGTTAAGATCTTGAAAGAGAAACTAGAAGAAGCACGTATTCAGATACGGCAGGTACGTGATGATGCACGTGGTGAAATTAAAAATGCCGAAGAGTCCGGAGATATATCTGAAGACGAAAAATATCGATCGCTTGAGGAATTAGATAAAGTGGCCGCACAATATAACGATAAGATTAAATTACTAGGTGAAGAGAAAGAAAAAGAAATCATGAAAGTTTAGAGATTAACTAGAAAAATCGGACTGTGACAGTCCGATTTTTCTACTTTAAAATTAGGTGCATCGGTTTCTTGTCTGCTATATTAAAGGCAAGCCAGATTAATATGATTCAAGTTCACGAACCAGATCAACAGCGTCACCCAACCAGGTTATATCGATTTATTGCAATCGGTTTTGTTGCATTGGCGGCCATGATTGTCGTGTTGACTGTGTACGTTGTTTTTTCACGGGCTCAAGTGGTGGTGTTATCCAAACAGCGGGACGTAGAAGCTGATTTAATCGTCGATGTTTCAACTCGGCCATCAAACAAAGAAATAGCCGGTGGTGTGTTTCAACTTTCTAAATCGGCCACTCAGACTTTTGAAGCATCATCCATTGTGACGATAGAAATGAATGCTGAGGGTAAGGTGAAGATCGATAGCACACTTTATCGTGACCAAACCTTAGTCGCTTCGACTCGTCTTTTGACTGAGGACGGTATTTTATTTCGTCTCAAAGAGACAGTTGTTGTTCCGGCCTTTGGCTCAGTTGAAGTTAATGTCTTTTCCATTGAAGCTGGTTCAGTCGGTGAATTGTCAGCAGGAACGAAATTTATCATTCCGGGACTGAACGAGGAGACGCGCCGTTTTTTTACTGTTCGATCAGTGGGTGTTATGTCGGGTGGTCGAAAGGATATGCGGCTAGTGACACCATCTGACATCGTTAAAGCCGAGGATCTATTGAAGGAGCGCTTGCAGTCAGAGATCGCTGAAACTTTGCGTGAAAAAGCCCGAACCGAAGATTTGTCCATGACTGGTGAACTTTTTGCTTATGAGATCACTCGTTCGACTGGTGATATGGCTGCCGGCGAAGAGGCAGCTGAATTTACAGTGAGTGTTACGGTTAATGGTCAAGTGGTTTTTTATGATCAAGAGGCTTTCAAGAACCGAGTGCAACAGTTGTTGGCCGACCGATTACCGTTTGATCGCTTATTAGCACGATTTGATTTACGTGATGATGAAATGTCACTGGAAAAAATAGATTTAATTGGTCAACGAGCAAATATTCGAGTAAAGGCACGCGGTTCATCGGTGTTATCCGCCGAGGCATCTGGGTTGGATCCGGCGAAACTGGTTAATGTCACCACCGATGCAGCCACAGAATATCTGGAATCACTCGACGGGGTATCATCAGCCTCGATTAAAATGCGTCCATTTTGGGCCAGGCGTTTACCGGGCACAACCAAACATATCTTGATCGAAGTTCGATAATTTAATTTGGTCACAAACTGGATAATTTGTACCTGTCACCCTCGACAGGTAAAAGGGGCAGGAAAGAAGAGGTAGAGACATGAACCAGAAAAGAAAGCCAGTCTTTCCTGCGGCGCTGGTACTACGAACGTTGGTTCGGTGGATCGGAGTGGCTGGATTTGGATCTCAAGATGACGGAAGAGGACGTCGTTCTGCAGCTCGACGGCCGGGTCGGTCGAAGCAACTGGAAACGAGATTCCTTGAAGAAGGGCGGTAAGGTGAAGGTCAAGTAAGAGGAACAAACTCGTCGGCGTGTGACGACAGACGCCTGGCTCGATTGAGCTGGGCATTTTTTAAATCAGCAAAATCTTTTTTTGATCTTTGACAAGTAGCAGGCCACATATTAAGTTGCTTAGTAGCTCTTTCACATCGGAGTTGGATCATGCTCGAATTTAATCCAAAGGATTTAACTGGTCACAGATTTCTTGGTTTTCCCAAGCCAGAACAAGTAACTTTTTTATTTGCGCAATGGCCGATTATCGATGGATTGCCGGCGCTAAAGCACGTTGTGTGTTCAGTTGTCTTTAGTACTGGTCAGGCGATCAAGATAAATTTAAACCAAGGTCAACCAATAACTGTAGTTCGAGTTGGTGCTGGTGGTAATTTGGTTGATGTCACGCGTGGTCAAGCACATTTCGTGATCGTTGGCCTTAAAACCAGAAACCAATCAGATCTGACGACAATCGAATATCACTACTTGGCTCGTCGACTCGATGAGCAGTTGAGATTCGATCCAAATGGAGAGCTGATTAGCTTCACGCTTTGCGCTGACTGTAATCCAGGCCGTTTTGGACATTTTAATTTGGATCAACACAAGATTTATATCCTTGGTGTGCTGGTACCATAAATTTCGCGACCCGTCGTCGAATATCGATGGGTTGTTTTTGTCTCACAGGAAACCCCACACGAAGGCGGCGGGGTTAGCCACCGAGTGCGGGGATGAATGTGACCCGGAGCGAAGCGGAGGCTTTTACGCAAGCGAAGCTTGCGAACTGGAAGGAACCCCCCGGGTTTTAGCCCGGGGAGGATGTCATTAGTTTGGTTCGAACTCGTCAACAATTGAACATTGCCCATTTTTAGCTAAAGCGGTACGCTACAACCTGTTAAAGAAGCTTAATTTTGGCTTATATGGGCGCAATTAAACCCACAGATTTCAGTCAGCTTGATACCATGCGTCATTCGACCGCGCATATTTTGGCTGCGGCCGTAATGGAGTTGTATCCGGAGGCCAAGCTCGGTGTCGGTCCGGTTGTTGAGCATGGTTTTTATTACGATATAGATGTCGCCACGCCGGTCACTGCGCAGGATCTGCAAAAAATAGAAAAGCGGATGAAAAAAATAGTTCAGCGCAATGATGAGTTTAGACGAGAAGAGATGAGCCTTGATGAAGCGATCGAATTTTTTAAGCAACACAAGCAGGACTATAAGGTGGCACTATTAAAAGATTTGAAGGAGAAGGGGACGACCAGCATGAGTGAGGAGGAGCAGCGTGATGCGGGTGGTAATGTTGATACAGCCTCTATTTATTGGACGGGTAATTTTATTGATTTATGTCGCGGGCCACACGTTAAATCTTCGCGCGAGATTGGTGCATTCAAACTCAAATCAGTGGCCGGCGCTTATTGGCGGGGCAAGACCGATAATCCCATGCTTCAACGAATTTATGGTTATGCTTTTGCCACTGAGGCCGAGCTGGAGGCTCATTTGAAAATGCTTGAAGAAGCCGAGAAACGTGATCATCGCAAGCTTGGCCAGGAACTGGACCTGTTTGTATTTTCACCTCTGGTTGGTTCTGGCTTACCATTGTTTACCGAACGTGGAGTTATTTTGCGCGAGAAACTAGAAGAATTTGTAACATCTCTACAGGAACCGTTTGGTTACCGACGGGTACGGATTCCACACATTGCTAAATCTGATTTGTATAAAACTTCTGGTCACTGGGATAAGTTTGAAGATGATTTATTTCATGTGCGAAGCAAGAAGACCGACGATGAATTTGTGTTGAAGCCAATGAATTGCCCGCATCATACGCAGATCTTCGCTTCACAACCGCGGAGTTATCGCGATCTGCCAATTCGCATGGCTGAAGTTACGATGGTGTATCGCGATGAGAACACTGGTCAACTACAGGGTTTGTCTCGCGTGCGATCAATCACTCAGGATGATGCGCATGTTTTTTGCGCCATGGAGCAGGTTAAGTCTGAAGTTAAAGTTGTTCAAAAAGTTATCAGTAAGTTTTATAAGACATTTGCCATGCCATTGCGCGTGCGATTATCGGTGCGCGATCCGAAGAAACCCGAGGCTTATTTAGGTGGTGATGAGGTTTGGCAAAAAGCCGAAGATATTTTGCGACAAGCCTTAAAGTCGGAAGGTATTAAGGATTATGAAATCGGTGTCGGTGAAGCGGCCTTTTATGGCCCTAAGCTGGATTTTATTGCTAAGGATGCCATTGGTCGGGAGTGGCAATTAGCCACTTGTCAGTTGGATTTCAATTTGCCCGAGCGGTTTCAGCTGGAATATATGGGTGAGGATGGTGTAAAGCATCGACCAGTAATGATTCATCGTGCAGTTCTTGGTTCCAAGGAGCGTTTTATAGGTATTTTGATTGAACATTATGCTGGTGCTTTTCCAACATGGCTTTCTCCAGTGCAGGTAAAATTATTAGCAGTGGGAGAAGGACATCGGGAGTATTGTAATAAGTTGGCTGATAAGTTTAAAGAGCAGGAAATTAGAGTGGAAGTCGATAGT
>Ga0180007_10004421_pt1 | contig 14897 bp, 12 predicted proteins | sample MM_PC_MetaG_FD_121122 | JGI IMG/M metagenome (GOLD analysis project Ga0180007, IMG submission 121122) | Groundwater microbial communities from the Aspo Hard Rock Laboratory (HRL) deep subsurface site, Sweden - MM_PC_MetaG | ecosystem: Environmental > Aquatic > Deep subsurface > Groundwater... | reverse complement strand
TCGAAGTTCGTGAGGCTGTACCCGGCAAGCGGTTCGTTGCCGGAAAGGTTGAGCGTTGCCGTCCCCCTACACCAGCCCGCATTCCCTGGCAAAGAACATGCTGTCGCTCCGCTCACAGTTGCAGGCGGTAACGTAGTGGAGGAGGTTATTTTGGTGCATCCGGGGTCCCCGGAGTTGCAAGAGACCGTGGTGTTATTGAGGAAGATAATAGTGCAGGATACAGTGGAACCGCAGGTCCCTGGCCAGGATGTCCCACAGGCGGAGGGCGCATTATTGAAGAATGAACCGACGCTCGAAGTGGGTGGGCAGCTGTTGGGAGGATAGTACAAGCTCAGGACGCAGTAATAGTTAGGTGCAGTGAATGCGCGGTACTGACAGAATTGCCTCTCCCAGGATGTGGTCGTCACGGTCCGGTTCGGACCAATATAGTCGGCAGAGACAAAACCAATGCCGTTAAAGAACATGGCCGCAAGCACAGCAACGATGGCCCACGTTCGGGACAAGAACGGCTGCCTGCGAACCACGTATGACCCATAGGCAACGATGGCACTGATACCGGCCCAGAATAGGACCGAATAAGTCCAATGGGGTAGACGAAGCGGCGTCCAGGCCTGCAGCCCGGCCGTAAGGGTCGCGATACTGCCAGCCATAAAGCCCATTAAATATACCCAGAGATAAGGCTTCCAATGCTTTTGCTGCTTATTTTTCATTATGTCCCTCCACCAGAAATAAACAGGGGAACCACCCAGTATGTATTCTATATCAAATCGATCAACTCGGCCCTGGTCAGCTAGAAGCCGAGATTCCTATCGTCTTGAAGCGGAGCTTCGGGGACTTTTCCCTGGGCTTTTTCCATCTCTGCGAGATCCTGGCGTTCCATCAGGTGGTCATCCCGAACACCTTGGAATAATTCGCTTAGATAGCCCTGATAGGTCGGGCTGGCGATCATGTTCTTGAGCATATTCACTGATTGCTCTTGCCATCCGTCGCCAGAAATATAATCATCCGGGTGCGCCCCAATTACTTCCCGGATGAGCGCCTGCACACGAGCAGGATCGGGGCGTTTCATCGGTTTTACCTTCAGCAGTGTGGGAGGCTGCCAGGCGTAATTAATCCGCGCCCGCAGCCAGCAGTGGAGCGTGGGAAGGTCAAGGGTGGTAATGCCAAAGCGGGCTGTTGATGTAAGCGTGTCACGGATCAGGATGGCGTCTTCGGGATCTGGAGAGAAAAAGGCTTGCGTAGAGGTGTTTGCCAAAAGCGACTGCACTACAGGCTCGAAGCCTTCCACCCGTCTCATCATCGTAAGTGATTGTGCCAGGACAAACATGCGTGCGCCAAATTTTGCGCCTTCGGACAACATGGACTCCAGCCGCATGCCCGCGCCGATCTCCTGCGCTTCGTCGATCACAAAATAATAAGGGATCGGCCCGCGCATCGTAGCGCGGCGATAAGCAGCGTCGAAGACATTGTAAACAACACCGGCCGTTAGTTTTGTGCCCTCGCGCCCCATCTCTCCGGACGGGAGCCGCATGACGATCCAGGCCCTCTCGTTGATCCATTTTTCCAGATCCACAAAAGTGCTTTGGTGCATTGCAGCGAACAGCCAGGGCGACAGTTCGAGCGCCATCACCTTGGACAACACCGGTGAAATTACTTCTGTTACCCAGCCCTGATCCCACTTCCTGCCTTCATTTCCAAATTGACCCAGCAGGGCATCGAGCGCCAGGGATCCCATGCGTTCCGCGGGCGGAAGGTATTGAAGGGCGTTATGCCTCCATTCGTTGTTGAAGGCGGCAAAGACAACGTGGAGCAGCCCCATGCGCGCCTCTGGATGATTCATGTTCCAGGCGTGGGCAATTCGGAACAAGGCCAAGAGAGCGGCCTGCATACGAGGCCCCCAGTAATCATCCCAAATCCTGCGTCCGATCTGGACAATAGAGTTGCCAGCCCATGAAAAATCGGGGATGGCCAGCAAGTTCAAGGGAACAACCTCTGGTTGATCCGGGGTGATAACTCTCAGGCGGCGAATGGCTTCTTTGCGGAGGTCTGCAGGCAGATCGTCAATTGCCTGCAGGAAACTGTCTGATAAAGACAGGTGAGGATCGGCCAGAAATATGCCCGGAGCGTCAGGGCCGCGCTCGATCAGCTGTTCAAGCAATCCGAACATGACGGAGGACTTGCCGGTACGGCTGCCTCCGGTAGCAACACCGTGACCATCCGGGTCCACTCCAATCGCTTCGCCGGTGGACGGGCTGACACCGATCTTGAAGCTGCCCAGCACCAGGGGCCTGGAGGGAGGCGGAGCCGGGACATCCTGAACAATGGTGCGGTCGAGCATGCCACTCCCCTCCCCCATTTCTGGTGGAGAAACGAGCGCAGCAATCTCGCTGACCGGTAATGGCATGGAGAGTGAACGGACGTTCGGCCATTCAGCTGGAAGGTTCACCCACTTGCTATTACCACCCAGCAATGAAATGGACTTCGGCGACATGCCGCTAACGGCGAAAGCCACGCGCAGCAACGTTTCGTTGACGCGTTTTTCGATGATCTCTTTGGGAATGGAGCGCCAGTACATCCAGTTAAGCATGCCCAGCGTGCCTACGACAGCGAGGGTGCCACCGCCAATAATTCCAAGCGCCGCAGAATAGGGATCCAACCACCCGGCGCCAAGCATGCCGCCGCATACGACCGCGATGATTGCGCCGATGACAATGACAAAGCGGAGGAAGGCCAACCGAATGCCCCATGGATTAGGAGCGCCTTTTTCGTTGACGCCCGATTCCGTGCCGTATGAGTAGGAAACGAGAGCTCGCAGTCGCTCTTGCAAGCGCTGCTCTTTGCCCAAGATCCAAATACGCATGCCAGCCTGCTGGCCCGGTAGAAGTCCATTGCGCAATTGCCCGCCGATCGCCAGCATTGGGTCTGCGTTCAAATCGCCCATGACCAGGTTGGGAACCCGCACCGCGGTGCGCAGGCCAACCACCGGCAACCGGCCGATATTTGGATCGCTGCCAACTTGCTTCCAGCGGGATTGATGATGGGTCATCGAAGCCCATGCGCTTGCCGCGCCCTGGGCCTTTCCGGGGGGTGCGAAAAGCCGGATTTTTATGCCATCTGTGGTTGCATATAATTCGATGGCGATCGGGGCAGGGATCTGGCTCAACCAGGCCGATATCTGGTCGCGATTGCGTTGTAAGGGTACGGGGGGAAGAAGAAGCTCCCAGATCTCCCATTGGCCTGAACACAGGGGGCACTGGGGTTCTGTATCCGCGAACGCATATCCACAGGTCTGGCAATGAGTGGCCAAGTGATTACTCCAACTGCCTTTTCTGGATTGCTCCCAGTCGTTCCCAAAACTCCAGCCAGGCCGGAGGAATTGTCACGAGGACGGGGAAAAGGGCGCCGCGGCCACCCGATGGCGCAGCCATGAATGTCCTCGGCGGTAATTGGGATACCTGGTTGGCGTTGCGCCGTGCTTCGGCTTCGGGAATGCCCATCGACCGGAAAAAGGCGAATGCTTCTTCTGGGCCAATCCGGCCGATGAATGCGGTAGATGCCATGCTGAGAGAGGTTGGATTTTTGACCAGGTCTTGTGGCATATGAGTGATCAATGTCACGCCAATATCGCGCTTGCGGGCGCGGCGGCCCAACTCATCGAGGAGGTCAGCGAACGGACCACTGCGCAGAAGCCGCCAGCCTTCGTCGATGTAAATATCCATTGCTGTTTTTCCTACGGTAACGACGTGGTACAGGAACCACGCCAGCACCGAATGAATAATGCCCCTGTTCTCTTCGCGGAGAGTGGAAAGATCGAAGTTCATCCATTGACCGGCGGCCAATTCCGTGCCCAGCAGGGCTTTCGGGCGGTCGAAGAATCCATCCCATAACCCGCCAGACATATAGGGCCTGAGCAGAGCCATCGGGGCAGCTGCGTTTGGATCGTTCAGGGTCCCCAGCGTGTCAACCAGGTCGGCGATTGACATGTTGCCTGGGTGGCGGTCCCAGCGTCGCTTAACCGCCTCGTGCAAGACAGCCTGGATGCCTGGCGTAAGGCCTTCCTCGCCAGCCAGTGTCGCAATAAGAAAACGGGCGGCCAGCAGCATATCTTGGGAGGTCTCGGCTTGAAGCGGGTGCAGCAAACATGTATCGGGGTCTGGTGGAATCCCGGCAGGAATAACCTTTCCGCCCATCGCCGCGCACAACTTGTTGTTTTCACCCTCCGGGTCAATCGAGAGGACAGTACGCCCTTGCATCAGCCTCTGAAGCATGATCCAGCGCAACAATGTGGTCTTGCCGGACCCCATTTCGCCCAGGATAAGCGTGAGCGAATGCGGCGGAGGAGGGGTGTTGGGATCAAGACCGGCGCGATAAGATAAATGTACATCACGGCCATCGCGCGTATGAACCCCGATCCAGACAGCGTCCTTTACCGGCATTACTCTGCGGGACGGCAGCGGGATGAGCTTTTGGAATTCATCGTAAAACAGTTTCGGTTCATCAACAAAGCCCGGAAACAGGTTGCCGCCGGGCTGAAAGTGGAGAAGTGCTCGCTCGGGAATTAAATGCAATTTCTGGGGCAGTAGGCCTGCTGCCCGCATGCTTGATTCAATGGTTCGGCGCACGGCGATGGCAGCATCCAGCTGTTGGCGCTCGGCAAAAAGAGCGGTGAGAAGCAGGGCGCGAAATATCGGCTTCCCCAGGGCTAATTGAGACTCGGCTGCATCCATGGCGGTATCCTGGATATTTTCGGCCATCGAGGGGCGCCGACCTGTTTTTATGGCCAGGGCGCTCAACACGCCTTCGGATAAGGTCCGCCGCGCCCGGAGCCCGGTGCGGATGGTGTCGGGCGGTTCGCAGTGGATGGTCAAAGAATAGATTGCCGGAGCATCGGCAATGAACAGGTTGCTCCCAATGCGCGACCAGGGGCGGTCCGCCATGCCAGGTGTTCCCCCACCCCGCGCCGTAATCGGCAGGAGAATGGTATCTGGAAATATAAGATAGTCATCCGCCAGTTCAAGTCCGGCAGGAGCAACAGACCGCTTGTAATCGTCGGCAGCTTGAGCTTTGTCGCTCATTGTTCAAACCCCGGGTTAAGTATTCGATAAGCCAATTCCTGGATTTCTTTGGCCTCCAGGTGTTTTACTTGCACTCCATAGGAGGCACATACGCCTGGCAGCCCCTGCCACCATGCAAGCCCTTCCTCCCCCGGCAGGACGAACTCGATGAATGTTCGCCGGAGGAACGGGAGCGGTAGCTGCTGCACCGCCAAAGACAGGCCCTGGTATAAGATGTCGAGACCCTCTGTGGCATGATTCTCCCAACCCTCCAGCCTTTGCAAAAATGCAGCGCGAGGTTCCGCGTCTGGCCAAAATATCTGCATGACGCGTATCGTCCAGCCCGGTTGAAGGGAGTGGTACAGCTTGTAATATGCTTCGGCGGGGCGAACATCAGGCCGGTCAGCGTCGGCGAATAGCTCGGCAAACAAGCGGCGTGATCCATCGAAACCCAGAAGGGCCGTGAACTGCCCGGCCTGGGTAAAGCCCTTGGCAATGACAAACTCAAGTGTGGAACCAACCTCGTTGTTTTGGGCCATGGCTACTGTGGATTAACGAAATAGGTGTCTGGCAGCCCCAGATCCATGGCTCGATAGCCTGGTCGCATGGGCCGGTTGCCGGTTGGAAGCAGTTTCTTCTTCTCGGCGTCGAACCTGAAGATGGGCGAGAACGAAGGTCGGTTTGCAGAGCGTTCCACGATCGGAGAAACCTCCACGATCTCTGTCACGACCTGGCCGTAGCGGGGGCTGCGCTCGACATAGGCGATAGCCGTTACTGCCTCGGCAAAATTGCGCGCAATGTCGTATTCGGAAAGGCTGGTCACATCCGGATGTGCTCTGACAACCTGCTCGAAGCGATACCAGACGTGCTCCGCGCTCGTGGCATGGATTGTAAAGGCCGAATGTCCATGACCCGTGGCCGAGGCCCGGATCAGTTCCCAGGCTTCGGCACCGCGCGCCTCGCCGATGATCAGCCCATGGGGGCGTGAACGCAGAGCAGCCCGCACCAAATCATACATGGTTACAGGCGGTGGACCACCGCGTATTTCCGGCCTGGTTACGGTGTAGATGATGTTTCCGGTATCGGTGCTTGTACTACCGTCCCAGCCATTTAGGACGATCTCATTGCTGTCTTCGATGATGAACAGGCGGATCTCGCCTTTTTGGAAGAAATCCAACATTTCCTGCAGTACGCGACCCGCTATAAAGGTCTTGCCTGAGCCAGTCGCCCCGGCGATGATCAGCGTCCCGCCGTTTACCATTATGGACAAGAGGTAGTTGGCAACTTCGGGCGTCAAAACGCCGTCGCCCACAGGAAATTCACGAGGTTGAAATTCGGGCCTGGGAACGGCCGGGAGGCGACTTGAGCAGAGCAAGGCGAGGTTCCCCCCTTTTACATCTTCTCCGGTACGATAGTCGCTGACGCGCAGCGTAATGGTATCTCCATACGGGGACGCCGGGGGCATGATAAAGTTGATCCGAATGCCCTTGCGCTTTATGCCTTCTCCGGTAGGGATCATCACCTGGAGCATGGCGTCAGCAATGGGGTGATCGGGGGTGGGAGCAATCTGACCGGCGCGGTCTATCAGCACACGGATTGCGTCGCCCGTGCCTGGTGAAGCAGGACCGACATGTTCCCATCCCTTAGTTGTAGTATATACATAGACGTGGCCGAGATTGATGGCCACATCTTCCATGTCGGGGCGCGAGATTAGTTCCAACAATGGCCCCAGGCCGGACAGGTCGCCGAGCAGCATCAACAGATCTTCCTCGCTCAGCTTCACGCCGTTGTTGGCGGCCTGGCCGGATACCTGCTCGAAGACTTTGCGCGCCAGCGCTTCGATGTCGGTGGGCTTCAAGGACCGCTGGCCGGCTTCTTGTGCCTTGGCTGCTCGACCTTCTTCCAACAAAGTCTTGCGCCATTTCTCAATGACTTCGTTTGGAACAGGGTCTTCCACCGTTATCTGGGATCCTTTTGCGATATCGAACACCATGTCGTTAGCCCTTTAGAAAACCCCTTTTCTTCTGCTGTTTTTTCTTCTGCTGCCCGGGGAGAAGGCCGACACGCGCTGCGCCCTCTCGGACAGCAGGTACGAAGTGGGACGCAAAAGCCAGCAGGGATTCAACAAACGGTACAAGTTCCTCGAGTTTTTCCAGCTTGTAACGCCAGACAAGGATATCTTCAATGTTGTCGCTGTTCACCGCGTGGGCCGCAATGCGTGGATCAACGACGGGCAAGATGCCGTTGGGGGGCAAATTTATGTTGATCTCGTCTTCAGATAAGGCTCCCAGTAACATTTTATGAGCCTTCTTGAACTCATCGCCAACGACCATGTTGTAGCACAGCTTGACCCTGCTTCCTACAAACTCCACGGCCGACATCCTGCCTACGGTGCCAGAAAGCGACGCGATCATGCGGGAAATCCACCGGCGAGTCTCTGCCAGGTCTGGAACTTCTGGCTTGATTACAATCGCGATTGCCTCGGCGTTGCGCAGGGCAGCACGGTGGACGGGATGGGAAGGATTGATGCCCACGTCCATGATCACCACGCCGCCAGATGCTACGCCCGCATCAAACAACCCTTGGATGGTGCTGTTAATAACACCTTCGTCCATCAGGGCTTTGTCACCCAGTTCGTCCGTAACCATGCCCGGCAGCACTTTCAGGGTTGGCAATTTGTCGATGGGGGTAAATGCTGACAGATATGCGCCCCCGGCGGCGATTGCGCCCATTGCGTCGGTATTCTGTTTGGCAGGACTGTCCACCATCCGGCGCAACAAACCAATCAGGTTGGTATTTATTTGTTCAAGCCGCAGATGGTATTGCAATGACCCTGCATTGGCGTCCGCGTCCACAAGATAGGTGGTGACTCCGCTGAGGGCCAGGGCAACTGCCAGATTTACGCTTACGGTGGTTTTGCCCGTACCTCCCTTTGGGGATGTAACCACGATCTTGCGGGCGTTCATCTGGCCTTGGATGCGGGCTGCAATATCGCCGCCCAAGACGATCCTGCGGTAATGATCGTCTCCTGCAACGCCGCCTGAGTCCACGCGCCTTACCTCGGCAAGCATGTTGTCGAGGTCGACGCCGGTCAATGGATAGGCAAACGTCGGCACACCGGTCCCTGCCGCCCAGGCCGCGAGTCCGTCTGATGCTCCAGCAACGATGAAGATTGTCTTGCCGTTCTCGGCGGCCTGTACCAGGGTATCAATCTGGACAGACGCCTCTGGCGACACAACGATGATCAATTTGAAATCGAACATGTCCAGGTGGTTGACGGCGAACATTGCCAACTGGGCCTGGATAGTATGTTTATGTTCGCTCAGGGTGAAGCTTAATTTCGATGTCTCTGAGCCCGCTCCAACAAGCAGGATGTTCATCTTAGGGTTCTTTCGCGCTCGATACGGAACATTTCCTCGAAGTCCCAGTAGGAAAAGCCGGTTGTCGCATCGGCCTGTCCTTCCGTGACCATTGCGACGATCACCATATCGCCGGACTGTAATCCAAGAGCCAATACTTCGACGCTCTCACTGGGCACCAACAGGATCAGGCGCTTCGGCATGTTGTAATCCACGTAAGAGATGTCTGGCCCGCCTGTGTTGCTGGTAGATGTCGTGTCCTGGTATACGGTCTGCACGGGCAGGCCTTGTATGGCTACAACACGCACACCTTGAGGAAATAGATTTTTTGCAATTGGAGGATAGCCCCGATTGAGGGCATCGTCCACGGCAGTTTCTCCAGGTTGAGAAGTAGGCACCGGAGTCGGGGTAATCACATAGCCATATACGTCGCTCCAGAAGGGGGTCGGGGTCACGGGCGGCTGAGGGCGTGAAGCGATTACGATCGTGACAGAAACCAGGTCGCCTGGCACATAGGAGGCCGCGTCAGCAGCAACGACATTGGCTGCGTCCAGCGGCAGGGGGAAAAGGCTGTAGCCAGGATATTGGGACAGGATCGCCGAGAGGCGTGTTCCAGTGCCAGCCAACGCAATGATCGCGTCCCGCGTAACCGGTTGTCCGGCCCGAATTGGAAGCGCAGCATACCCGCCAACCACCTGATCCGCCTGGTCCGCAGGAATGTACATGTTGGCGAGCAGGTCTTCGTAAACGGTCACCGCGATCAGGTCTGCGGGGGTGATGATGTCGCCAAAGTTGAGATCGCGGTTTGCAACCAGGATATCGATGGTGTTTGGTTGTGAGGCATTCGAGATGGCCATCAAAATGAAAAAGGCCCCAATGAAGACGGCGATGGCGATGATGATGACCATCATATTGACGCCGGATTTGGCAAGACGTTCGGACAGTTTGGGCATGGCTTATCCTCCAAGAAATCGTGATTTTTTTATTAATCCAGTGATATCTTGCTTTGTTCAAGGGCTTTCTGAAATGCGGGATTGCCCCGGATAATCTCAAGGACTTGTTTCTTTGCTTGGGCGAATAGTTGGAACAGGGACAAAATGACAAAATCGGATTGGGCGTGGTCGGACTCTATCGCCTCGCGCGTTGCCGCAACCACATTGAGCGCCTCTCTCATTACGTCCGCTGTCGCCATTGCGTCTGCCGACACTTTGGGCATACTTGGATAACACGTCATCAGCAGCCCGGCCAGGGCCTGGGTGTCCCTTGTGTCTGGGACAAAACTCGGCATGTCCTTTTGTTGAGAAGAGGGTGCATCTTCGGGCGTCTCTGTCCCCCCGCGTTTTGGCCCGGGTTTTTCGGGTCTGGCGAACTCGCACAGGTCTTCTACGCTGAGCACCAGATTCTCCCGAATATACTGGAGCGCGCGAGGAACGTTGACTGTTTCGATGCGAAAGGCTCGGTCGAGCGCGCGCAGCGCGTCCGGGCTGAGTCCGGCTACGTCCTCAACGTAGCGATAAGGAATTTCCCGAAGGCTGTCCGGGAATCCTTCGCGGACTTTGACCAACCTCTTTTTTCTTGAATCCCACGATTCGCTCATACTGACCCCAATGATAATCCATGTTTTTTGGCTTCGTTTTCTTCGCGCCCATAAATACTGCCTCAGCTTGCCCCCACCCCACCCAACTCATCTCGGAGTCCCTCAAACTGCCCCAGTGCGGACTGCAGGTCATCCACAATCTCGGCAGCGATTACATCCGGAGCCGGCAGGTTGGCCGAGTCCTCCAACGACTCATCCCTGAGCCAGAAGATGTCCAGGTTGACCTTGTCGCGAGCCAGGAGCTCGTCGAGCGTGTAGACGCGCCAGCGGCCGTTTGCACCCGCAAGGGTGTCGGAGGTTTCCGCGGACCAGGTCGGGGTCCGCTCGTGGCGGCTCCCGGAGACGTCGGGGTGGTAGCAAACCACGAATTCGTCCAGGTCAGCCCGGACGAGAGGACGAGTCTTGAGCGTGAAGTCCATATTGGTGCGCAGGTCATAGATCCAGAGTTGTTTCGTCCAGGGCGTTTCGCTGGCCGGCTTCCGGTCGAAGAACAGCACGTTGGCCTTGACGCCCTGGGCATAGAAGATGCCGGTCGGCAGGCGCAGCAGGGTGTGGACGTCGCACTCGTGGAGCAGCTTGCGGCGCACCACCTCCCCTGCCCCACCCTCGAACAGGACATTGTCGGGTACGACCACGGCAGCAGTCCCGTTCATATTCAGGATCGAGCGGACGTGCTGGACGAAATTCAACTGCTTGTTGCTGGTCGAGGTCCAGAAGTCCTCACGCACGATGTTCTGCGCTTCACGGCGGATCTCGCCCTCGTCGGTGACAAAGGTGACGCTGGATTTCTTGCCGAAGGGTGGGTTGGTCAGGACCATGTCAAAGTATTGGCCGGGGTGCGCCGCCAGGCTGTCGCTGACGTGGATGGGACTCTCGCTACCGTTGACGCCAATCCCGTGCAGGTATAGGTTCATCACGCACAGGCGGGCGGTGTTGTCGACAATCTCCCAGCCATGCAGGGCCTGGTGGCGGAGGTGGTGTTGCTGGTCGCGGTCGAGGGAATTGTGGCCGGCGATGTAATCGTGGGCAGCGAGAAGGAAGCCGCCGGTGCCGCAGGCCGGGTCACAGACGGTCTGACCGGGACGTGGGTGCATGACATCCACGAGGGCATTGATGAGCGGACGAGGGGTGAAGTACTGCCCGGCCCCGGACTTGGTGTCCTGGGCGTTCTTCTCGAGCAGGCCTTCGTAGATCTCGCCCTTGACGTCGATATCCAGCCCGATCCAGGTCTCGCCATCGATCAGTTCGATCAGCCGGCGCAGTTTGGCCGGATCCTGGATCTTGTTCTGGGCCTTGCGGAAGATGACCGGGATCAGGCCGGCGCCCTGGCCCAGTCCGGCCAGGATGTCGCGGTAATGGCGCTCCAGGTCGTCGCCGTCCAGGCGCAGCAGGCCGGCCCAGCCGAACTCGACCGGGATGGCGCTGGACTTGGCAAGCATAGTAATGTTCTCGTGGTCCATCTTGAGGAACAGCAAGTAGGTCAGTTGCTCGACGTAATCGCCGTAGGACATGCCGTCGTCGCGCAGGACGTTGCAGTAGTTCCAGAGGCGCTGGACGATTGTAGAGGATTGGTTAGAAGACATTACAAAACCTTTATGAGAGGGATAAAAACATCAATAAACTTTAACATCATATCAACTCCCCATTGCTTAGCACTTTCATGTTCAGCAGGCGGAAAGGATGTTCTAAACGGGCTCGAGATTGATATTCGACTTGCTCTCTTTTTATCTATTCTGTCCCAATTAAGAATGCCACCGATGGCTTCCTCTATAAATGATTTTTGCTCAAATATAGAGTCGAATAATCTTTTATTTTCTGCCTTTTCGCCAGTATCTATATAAAGTTCGACACGTAGAACTGGTTCCCTTGGTAACGCCCAACCAAATATAAATCCCGCTCTTCCTGAGCTGATTGACAACCAATTTTGTATTGATGCTTTTGTCACCTGCGTAAACCCGGGGCGTCGCTCTTTTAACCGCGCCAACAAATCTGCGAAGAAAAGTGGATAAGTTGCAGCAGCAGTATGGCGAAAAACAACTTCTCCAGCTGTCAAGTCGACATCATCGACTAACCAACCAGCTTTTAGCCAAGCCATAGATTGTACGTGCGTAGAATATTCATTTGCCCACCAACTTCGATGACTTCGGGATGATGTTGGAAGTTCACTCTGAAGAATGCTTTCAATATCTTGAATGTTTACTTGTAAATGATTCTCACCGGCTTCTTTTTGCTGTTTCAACCAGTTTTCGAGAGGTTCATATTTTCCACCTCCAAGAACGGGCGATGGCAGAGTAGATTTTTGCAACTCTATTTTTTGGATACTCTCTCCTTCAGGAGGGGGTAATTTTGGACGAGCAGCTAGCCAATCCCTTGCTAGGATAAGAGCATTTCGTTGAACAGGTTCCAAACGGCCGCGGAAATGTGTCAGTTGATTTCGCGTTTGCCCCACCTGGGTCATTAATTGTATAAACAAATCTTTTGGCCCTAAGTAGGTAGAAAAATTACCCCAATTTTCACTCATTATTATAAGTTGGATATGTTCGCTGAACGATAGCCCATCATAGCTCCTTGCAGGTTTAGTAGGATCTTGTTTATCGCTTTTAAATGCTCTCAATAAGGCAGCATGCAACGCGCGCTCGGTTGAGAAGGTGTGTTCGATATACCGTCGCAGAGTAACTTCAATATCTTCAATCAGGATCAACCCTTCAGATAAATCACGAAAAAAGTGGGTTGTGTCATAAGCTGTGAGAATTCCCTGAGGTTTGTCTCTCTCGACAACAACGATTGCATAATTATCTCTAAAAAGATCAAGAGCCTCGAAAATATCACTATCAGCTGAGATAGTTACTGGTTTTGTCTGACAATGATCTACTGTGAGATCCATCAGGGATACTGCCTCGATGGTGTGAAAATACATACTGATTATTATTTGTTCTGTGATGATGCCCGCCAGATAGCCATTCCCATCAACAATGGGCAGTTGACTATAATCATTCTGCACCATAAGGGAAAGCGCATCTCGCACTTTGGCTTCTTTTGTTATACAAAGTGGGGGTTCTTTATCTTTAAGCAGTTGTTTTACTGGGAATAACATAACTCACCTGCCTCCTCTCAAACGCGGACCGCTTCAACCCTGCATCGACCGCCCGCGTCGACTCCAGCCGCCGCCCAGCGCGCAGGACGTTGCAGTAGTTCCAGAGACGCTGGACGATGGTGGAGGATGTCGTATTCATTTCTCGTTACTTTTTTCCCAACCACTCCACTTTTACCAATTGTTCCACGCTTTTGAACTCCGGATCGCCGGTCAGCACAATCGCTTTCTTACCCTGCGCAGCAACCACTGCAAAAGCATCCGCATAAGACAGGCGGCAAGTGGCCTTGATGTGCGCCGCTTCCAGTACCGCTTGCGGTGTCACCTCCAGCATAATAATAGGCAGCGCTTGCAGCCGCGCCAGCGTCTCGCGCGCTCGCTGCAGCCCCCGCCCGCGCTCGGTGATATACAATACTTCGCCCAGGTTGATCCACGATACATATACCCGGCACTCTTCCCGCTCTGCAGCATTTAATACCCCCTTCACACGCGCCATGCCTGTTTCCCCCTGCAAAAACACCAGCAGGGCAAAACTATCCAGCACATAACGCGCCGGTTCAGCGCTCATGATCCAACTCCCGGCGATGCTCTTCCAGAAGCGCTTCAGTCAGTGAATCGCCGCCCTTCAACATTCCGGCAGCGGCTTCCACCGGGTTATCCACAGCCGGGACTAGTCCCAGCATACCGCCGTAATCCACCACCTGTAATCGCGCACCGGGTTTCAGTCCATATTTATTTCGCAATGCGGCCGGGATGACGATCCAGCCTTTTTGAGAAAGTTTGACATTCATTTTTGCCTCGCTTTGCGTTATACGAACCACACATTAAGTATAACACGTATCCATTCTACAGCATCCCCTCAAACACGGACTGGAGCACCGCCTCCCCTTCGGGGATGATATGTTGCGACCTCGTATCGACCATCGCATTCTGCGCAATTACCGATTCCTATTTACTAAATTGAATTTCGCCGACTTCAAACATACATTGTCCCTCACAACGAAGGGCATTACACCCAACTTCAGCTACCTTGCTTAAATCAATCGCATTGTAATTAGTGAGAGGTATCCTGAATTGCCAATATCCATCAGCGAATATAGCTTCAATACTTGCGGGTGCTACATCAGATATCGTAACATAAGCCCCATTTCCAGATGGGTCTTCCAGGTAAAGATCACATTGGCTATTTTGGAATCGAGCGGCCAGTTCAATATACGAATAATTCGTGAGGTCAATCGTTCTTGATAAAGCAAAGGCGGTTCCAGCTGCAGCGTCACCTTGCAATGGCATCGAAAAATTCAATCTGTAGATTATAGAGTTTGAATCGTTAATGACACTTAGATAACTGAAATGTTGTGGGTCAATGAAATCATTGCCCAAACCATAACTGAAGGCCAAAAAGGGTAAATCATCCAACTTTAAAATATCTTGCGCAACTGGAGATAGACTAACGCCTTCGGCTGTTGGCCCTATCAGATCACTGATTTGCAGAATGCCAAATAATAAAACCAATAATCCAATAACGATAAATATATAATATCCCCAAACAGGAAGAGGGCGAAGTTTTGCCTTAAAAAGAGCTGCTGGTTTTGCCTTTCCAGATTCCACAGATTTCTCATCTTTCAAAAATGACGCAATGAAGATAAGAAGCAACCCTGTTACAAAAAGTGGATTGCTAATCAGATCTAAGAACCATGTAAGAACCTTCTCAGCCATACCTCCTCCAAATATCGAACGGTCGTCAAGATTAGTATTTTAATCCAACCTCCCCTCAAACGCGGACCGGAGCACCGCCT
>Ga0180007_10004419_pt1 | contig 14899 bp, 17 predicted proteins | sample MM_PC_MetaG_FD_121122 | JGI IMG/M metagenome (GOLD analysis project Ga0180007, IMG submission 121122) | Groundwater microbial communities from the Aspo Hard Rock Laboratory (HRL) deep subsurface site, Sweden - MM_PC_MetaG | ecosystem: Environmental > Aquatic > Deep subsurface > Groundwater... | reverse complement strand
GGCGGCTGGGAAAACGGGGCAACTGTAAAATATTTTGAAAGGTTTGTAAAAAAAATTGTGCCTGAAATCGGAGGATTGGTTGATCTTTGGATTACCTTAAATGAACCTGATGTCTACATTTACGAAACATATACGGCCCGAGTCTGGCCTCATTCAAAAAAAAGCATTTTAGGCCAAATCAAAACCTTTTTAAACCTAGTTTCTGCGCATAAAAAAGCCTACAAATATTTACACTCCCTTTTTCCGGCCGGCAAGCCAGTCGGCATTGCCAATAACGTGATGTCCTTTTCCGCTTACCATAAACACTCAATCAAACAGCTTCTGGAGGTCTTTTTAAACGACCTTTTTGTCAACCACCTGTTTTATTTTTTCACCCGCAAAACTCATGATTTTTTGGGAATAAACTATTACTTTCATATCCGTTTAAGCCATCTCGGTATCACCCCCAAAACAGCAACACCTTTGCAGCAAACTCATGATGTTTCCGATTTAGGCTGGGAGATTTACCCGGAAGGAATTTTTGAAGTTTTGACAGATTTATCCGATGGCATTCCTATTTATATTACCGAATGCGGGATAGCTTCCACTAATGATGATAGAAGAAACCGCTTTCTTATTTCCTACCTGCAGGAAGTAGCCAGAGCTATTCGTGCGGGAGTAAATGTGCGGGGGTTTTTCTATTGGTCTTTAATAGATAATTTTGAATGGCATATGGGTTTTAATCCCAGGTTTGGCTTAATTGAGATTGATTATGAAACCTTAAAGCGCCGTATCAGACCGTCTGCCCTGGTTTACACCGACATTATCCAGCATAACGGTATTCCCCATTCGCTGCTGCGTTTTGTCGGCCATACTGTCCAAGCTGAAGAAGTTTTGGAAAAAAGACAAAAAGAAATAGAAAAAGAGATAGACAGAAAAATCAAATAGCTTTCAGTCGTCAGTCGTCAGACAAAAAGCATTTTTGCGCTTGTCTGATAGCTGATAGCTGATAGCTGAAGACTGACAACTATTTATTATGACCCATTTGCCTTTTGCCATAACCGCCTACTTTTTTAATGCCCTGGCAGTTCTGGCCAGCAAATTTTTGCTGAAAAAAGTGGTGCCAGATCCCCTGGTTTATACTTTTTACATAAGCCTGCTGTCCCTTGCGGTCATTTTAGCTCTACCTTTTACCAAAATCCCCACTTTAGAAGTATTAATGCTGGCTTCCATGTCCACTGTGCTTTGGACACTGGGAGCATATTTTATGTATAAAGCCCTTAAACTGGGCCAAGTTTCAAGAGTAATCCCGATTATCGGGACACTTATCCCGCTTATTTTGCTTCTTCAGGCCGCAGGCACCAATGCAATTTCGGGAACCCAAGCCTTAGCAGTTTTAGTTTTAATTCTCGGTATGGTTTTTTTGACCTTAACAGACTGGCGGGGAAACTTAAACAAATGGGAAATTATATTTGAAATCTTATCTGCAATTTTCTTTGCAGTTTCTTATATTATTTTAAGGCAGGCGTACTTAAAACTTGACTTCTTTTCGGTTCTGGTCTGGTCAAGACCGGTCCTGGTACCGTTTTGTCTTGCCTTTTTACTGATTCCGGCTCTTAGGTCAAAGATTATTTTCCGAGAGAAATTAAAAATTAATTTCTTATCTTTTGGGGGAATATTATTTTTGGGTGGACAGACAAGCGGGGTGATATCTGAACTCTTGATACTTTTTTCCATCTCCCTTGCAAACCCGGCTCTTGTCAACTCTCTTCAAGGCACCCAGTATATATTTTTATTTGCTTTTGCCCTACTACTGGGTAAAAAATTCCCTGCTATTTTTGAGGAAAAATATACTTTTTTGGCTATAATTACCAAAATCTGCGGAATTGCCGCCATCGGTCTGGGGCTATATTTGTTAACTTAAACTTCCCTCTTGTAGGCTGAAAGTAAATCTTATAGAATGCGGCCGTATGTCTTTATCCCGCATTATTCTCCTTTTTATTAAACTTATTCTGATCAAAATAGGCAACGCGCCAATCGGTGTGTTTCAATTTACAATTAAAATCTTCCAAAAAATTCTTAATTCTGCATCCTATATCCTACATTCTACCCGCCATAGGCGGACAGCAGGCAGGCCCAAGAAATTACGCTTTAGCACAAAATCCAAAATCATTTTAGGCAGCCTTGCTCTCGTCGTCTTTCTTTTTTTCTATACTGTCTTTATCTTGACAGCGGCCTACCAGCTGCCTGATCCTACCAGACTTTCTCAATCTTTCCAACCTCTGACAACGGAGATTTACGACAGAAACGGCAATTTACTTTACCGGTTCTATGAAGACAAAAACCGCACACTTGTCAAGTTTGCCGATGTTCCAAAATATCTAACCCAAGCAACTATTGCCATTGAGGATCGTAATTTCTACCATCATATAGGTATTGATCCGGTGGCAATTCTCCGGGCGTTTTATCACAACTTGAGAAATGGTGGCTACGAAGGGGCTTCAACTATTACTCAACAGCTAATTAAAAATTCGCTTCTGACACCGGAAAAAACTTACACTAGAAAACTCAAAGAAATTATCCTGGCTTTGTGGACAGAACGGATTTATTCCAAGGATGAAATTTTGCAAATGTACTTCAATGAAGCTCCATATGGCGGAACAAACATCGGCATCTCGGCTGCGGCGCTTACCTATTTCGGGAAATCCCCTAAAAAACTAACGCTTGCCGAAGCTGCCTATCTTGCCGGTCTACCTGCCTCCCCGACCCAATTTTTCCCTTATGGCTTGGGAGCACCTCTTGCCAAAGAAAGACAAAGCCAGGTTCTTCAAAGGATGGTTCAGGAAAAATACATTACTGCCTCTCAAGCAGAGCAGGCATACTCGGAAGAACTTACCCTTCTGTCTCCCACTGATTCCATTCGCGCTCCACATTTTGTGATGTATATAAGAAACCAGTTGACATCTAAATTTGGCCAAAGGGTAGTTACTCAGGGCGGATTAAAAGTTATAACTAGCCTAGATTTAAAAATCCAGGAGACCGTAGAGAGCATTATTAAAGAAGAACTTGAGAAACTCACTTCTTTGAATGTACAAAACGGGGCAGCCATGGTGATGGACACAGAGGGCCAGATTTTAGCCATGGTTGGTTCAAAAGACTACTTTGAACCAAAATTTGGCAACTTCAATGTGGCTTTGGCTCTTCGCCAACCCGGATCTTCTATCAAAGTCATCACATATGCAGCGGCTTTTAAAAAAGGTTTCAGCCCCGGCAATACAATTTTAGATGCGCCCGTTGCATTTAAAGACGGCGATAAAATTTATGCGCCTCAAAACTATGACGGCAAGTACCATGGCCCTGTTTCAATCCGCACGGCTTTAGGTTCATCCTATAATATACCGGCGGTCAAGATACTCTCTACAGTCGGCATAGAGGAAATGTTAAAAACAGCCAAAGATTTAGGAATAACAACATTTAATGAGCCGGAAAGGTATGGATTGTCTTTAACTTTGGGTGGCGGTGAAATTAAAATGATCGACATGATGACTGTGTATGGCACTTTGGCAAATTTAGGATATAAAAGGTACCAAACGGAGATTTTGAAGGTAACCGATTCATATGGAAATGTTTTAAAAGAAATAGACGAATCGGGAAAACAAGTTTTGCAAAAAGAAGTTGCTTTCATGATAACCGATATTTTGAAGGATAACAAAGCCAGAACTCCGGCTTTTGGTCCAAATTCACTTCTTTCTATTCCCGGATATGAAGTGGCGGTTAAAACCGGCACTTCCGATAACAAAAGAGACAACTGGACTTTTGGTTATACCCCCAAATTTGTGGTAGGGGTTTGGGTAGGCAATCCGGATAATTCGCCTATGAATCCTGTTTTGACATCAGGTGTAACAGGAGCGGCGCCAATTTGGAATAGGATTATGCATATGCTACTAGATGAAACGAAACCTTTGGCTTTTGAAAAACCAAGCGGAATTATCGAGGCTGTGGTGGACGGAAGAAAAGATCTTGTGCTTTCCGGAAACCTCCCCAAAGCTATGGTCAGAGTTCAAAAAAGCGAGGATAAGCTAGTATATTCTGACGGATTCTCCTCTTACGCCACTTCTTCTGCCCAAACTAATCCAGCACAACCCAACCCCTGAGGTCCTTTTTGGGGAATCTGAGAGGTGCTGTGATAAATCTGGATGAGGAACCAATGAAGATTAAGCTGCCGTAACGGGAATTTTTTTTCTTTTCCCAATACTCGCTATCTGCTGCCAGCTTTTTTCCATAAACTTTTTTTAAATAATTTAGATCACTTGAGTCAAGATTGTCAAAAAAGAACACTTTTTGTACTCGGAATTGTCCAATTATCTCTTTTCCAGAAGGTTTTATATAAACCAAATCTCCGGAAGAAATTACCCCGAATGGCACGGATTTTACTCTGGAAAAACGGGACTCTATGGTTTTTTTGCCGGAAAGTATTTTCTCCCCTGCTTCCCCTTTAAAAATTGCCAGATGCTTTTTCACTGTTGCAATTATACACCTTTGTTTGTTATACTTGACAAATGGGGTCTAAATATAGACCCTTTTTTCATGCCAAATATAATTACTTTTTTAAAGGAGGTTAAGGAAGAGCTTATCAAAGTTGCCTGGCCCAGCCGTGAGCAAACTATTCGCTATACCATATTAGTTATCATTGTGGCTATAGCAGTAGGATTATTCTTAGGCGGCCTTGATTATATCTTAACTGCCATTTCGGCATCTCTTTTAAACAGATAATATGGAAGATAAACAAGCAAAGATAAAAAAACAGACGGTAGATGATGGAAAAATAGAAGATGGAGAATCGAAAGAAAAAACTCCACCCTCTATCGTCAAAAAAGATCACCCCAATGCCAAATGGTATGTAGTCCATACTTATTCCGGTCATGAAAATAAAGTTGCCCATACCTTAAAACAAAGGGTGGAATCCGAACATCTGGAAGACAGAATATTAGATATTCTGGTCCCCACCCAGGATAAAATTGAGATCAAAAGCGGTAAAAAAGTCAGCATTAAAGAAAAAATTTTCCCGGGCTATATTTTGGTTAAAATGATCTTAGACGATATCTCCTGGCTGGCTGTGAGAACTACCCAGGGAGTAACCAGTTTCGTAGGCATGGGTAATAAACCGACTCCCATCTCTGAATCAGAGGTTGAATCTATTATCAAATTTGCCCAAACCGAGGCACCGCTTTACAAACAGGTTTTCCAGCCGGATGATACGGTCAAAATCATTGACGGTCCTTTTGCTGACTTCATCGGTAAAATTGATTCCGTAGATGAGGAAAAAGGCAAAGTCAGGGTTCTGGTCTCAATTTTCGGAAGAGAAACACCAGTGGAACTAGATTTTCTTCAAATAAAGAAAATCTAGGGTGAAGGGGAAAGCGTAAAGGGTAAAGAAATAAAAACTTTCCCCTTCCCCCTTAACGCTTTACGCTTAAATTATGGCTAAAAAAATTAAGACGCTCATAAAACTGAATATTCCTGCAGGTGAGGCTACTCCTGCTCCCCCAGTCGGACCGGCTTTAGGTCAGCATGGCCTGCCGATTATGGAATTTGTCAAAGCCTTTAATGACAAAACCCAAGATAAAAAAGGTAATATTTTGCCGGTGGTGATCACGGTTTACGAAGACCGCACTTTTTCCTTTATCACCAAAGAGCCACCTATTGCCGAAATGATCAAAAAGATGTTAAGTTTGGAAAAAGGATCCGGAAATGCTTTAAAAGAACCCGTTGGAACACTTACAGTGGCACAGGTAAAAACTATTGCGGAAAACAAATTACCAGATTTAAATACAAAAGATATTGAAGCAGCTGCAAAAATCGTGGAAGGAACTGCCAAAAGCATGGGGGTAAAAATCAGTGGGTAGACCAAGAGTAAAAACCATCGAAAGCGATACCACTACAGGTGAAATTGCGCCAAAAGTAGCCGAAGAAACAGTTGTTAAAGCTAAAAAACCTACCAAGCCCGGAAAGGCCAAACCCAGATCAAAAAAATACCAAGAAGCTATAAAAGACTTAGACCGCACTAAAACGTACCCTATAGAGCAGGCAGTTGACATGGTTAAAAAAATGTCTTACGCTAAATTTAATGCCACCTTAGAGGCTCATATAAATACCGCGCAAACGGGAATCCGTGGAGTTGTCTCCCTACCCTATGCGAAAGGTAAAAAAATTCGCATCCTTGCCTTCGGAAAAGGCGCTGAACAATCGGGCGCAAGTTTTTTTGGAACCGATTCCACTATTGAAGAGATTAATAAAGATAAATTAGATTTTGACCTAGTTATAACTACTCCTGAGTGGATGAGTAAACTTGCTAAAGTGGCAAAAATTTTAGGACCTAAAGGACTTATGCCTAATCCCAAAAACGGCACAATTACTAATGATCTCAAAAAAGCAATTGAAGAATTCCAAGCAGGCAAAACAGAATATAAAACCGAAGCCAAAGCACCAATAATCCATATTGCCCTGGGTAAATTAAACCAGCCAAATGAAGAGTTGGTGACCAATGTTAAAACACTCCTCCAAACAATCGGCAAATCCAAAATCAAAAAAGTCACCCTTTCCCCAACCATGGGCCCGGGAGTGAGGGTTGATTTAAACTCTATTTAAAGCTTTTTTCAAAATTACTCCAAGATCAATTTTCAGACTGTAAACGGAAATTAAGCCAAAGATTAAGACAAAAACGGCGGCAACAATATGAAACAACACTATCATAGCCGAGGCTATATTTGCCCCAATGCCAAATATCCCTGAAAGTATTAATAATCCTGAAGCCTCTGCCGAACCAATATAGCCGGGAGCAGCGGGAATAAGATAGGTTAAAGCCGAAAGTAACTGCCCCAAATACATCTTAAGAAAATCCTGTCTTACTCCCAAAGCCATAAATGAAAAATACCAAATTGCAGCGTCTGCACAATATGCTAAAACCGTTATCAGAATCATTAAACTCAAATCCCTTGGGTGTCTTCTTAAAATAGAAAATGACTCTAAAATGAAGTTGCTAAATTTATCAAAATATATCTTAATATAATTAACTATTAATAGAGACCTCAAAAAATTAAGTAATTTTTTTGCAAAATTAATTCTAAATACCAGTAAGTAAGTGAGTGAAAGGGCTACTGTTAAAATAATTGTTATAATAATTATAAAAGCTATATTTAATGCTGTAGGAACAAAGAAAAATAACACCGAAGCCAAAGCCAATACTGCCAGAAAATCTACAAACCGGTCTATAAAAATCCAGATAACCGACTTGCCTAATGGCAAACCATGACGGGTATTAAGATATATCCCCTTGGCAATCTCCCCTGCCCTTATGGGAATAAAGAAATTCAGCATCATGGCTGCCCCGTTTAGAAAAACCAGATCCAGAAATTTTATCTTTTTAACTTCATTCAAAAAAATCTTAAGCCGAAAAGCCCTAAGAACCGGGGAAAGTAGAAAAAACAAAAATATCGGCCCCAAATATATCAAATTTACCTCTCGTAAATTCAAAATAATTTGGTTTATGTCTACAAACCAGGACCAGATAAATATTAAGAATAACCCCAATAAGGTATTAATAAGGATTTTAAACATTGCTTGCCAATTCTATTCATTAAATATACACTATTTATTAATCATATGTTTTCTACTCTTTCAAGCCGACTGCTATTGGGAATATATATATTTGTTATACTATCAATTCCCGTAGGAGCGTATCTGGTATCCCAATCTCAAACTATTAAAAGCAGTGCCCAGGAACAAAAAACTACCAAACCTGTTGTTAAAATTACCCCGAAGCCTATAACTTCCCCATCCCAACAGCTTCTTGGCTTATCTCAAACTACTCTGGATTCTATGTCTACACCTACCCCTTCACCCTCGCCTACTACTTCAGAAGTAGCTACTTCATATGGTCCAACTTTATCTTTAAGTGTTACCCTTGAGGGACGACCGCAAGACAATTATGCCACAAAATTATTTGTCGGAATTATTGAAGGACTTATATCAACCAATCCAAAATATCTATTAAGCTTCACCATTGATTTGCCTGCCTCAGGCCAATATTCAAATCTTTCTTTGGCAGGCTTAAACCCCGGATCAACTTACACGGTGCTCCTCAAAGGGTCTGCCCAGATAGCCACTTCTTTTGCCTTCACCATGTCTCCCTCGGTCACGAACCTTAATGACGGTCAATCTCTAAATTTACTGTCCGGAGATCTAAATGAAGATAATGTGATAAATTCTGCCGATTATTCTATTGCCCAAAAAATAGCGGGGACAACCCCCGCTTCCCCTGGCTGGAACGAAAATGCTGATCTTAACAAGGACGGGATAATTAATGTTTTTGACTTGGGGCTTATTGCCAAAAACATAGACCAAATTGGCGCCTCCGGAGCCTGGACTTCACCGATTCCAATAACTGACTCGCTGTCTGTAGGTTCACCGGAAGGTGCTATCGGCGGCTATTGGCTCTGGATACCTAAATAACGATCATTGACAAAGACAGTACCATAAGTTAAAATACTTTTTGCTTAAGACAGTGAGCATCCATAAGTCTCACCGAGGCGGTTAACACTTCTCCTCGCTTAGGCGAGGTTTTTTAATGGCTAAAACAAGACAGCAAAAAGAAGAAACAGTTGCTAAATTAATCGAAAAAATCGGCCGGGCCAAGGCTGTGGTTTTTGCCGACTATAAAGGCTTAAGTATGAAACAATTGTCAGATTTACGGAATAAACTGCGCGATCAAAATGCCGAATTCACCATCACCAAAAACACATTATTACAACGCGCTCTACCAACTACCAACTACCAACTACCAACTGATTTAGAAGGTCCAACTGCTACCCTTTTTGCTTATGATGATGAAATTTCCCCTATTAAAATCTTAGTCAAAGCATTAAAAGATGCAGGTTTAGGCAAAGTAAAAACAGGATTTTGGGGTAATTTAACCCTGGATGAGGCAAAAATACTGCAGCTGGCTATCCTTCCCACTAAAGACGAACTTCGTGCCAAAACAGTAGGAGTATTGGTTGCACCCCTACAAGATATGATTTCAGTACTGTCAGGCAATTTAAGAAATTTGGTGTATGCATTAAATCAGATAAGCGCGTTACCTAATCGGTAAAAAAATAGCGAAAGGGGGTGTTTAAAATATGGCAGACGATCAAAATATTGCTGATCAAACAACTGAAGAGCCTAAAAAGGCTTCAAAAGCAGTTTCAGCCAATTTGGAGAAAATCATTGAACAAATTGAAAAATTATCTGTTTTAGAACTGGCAGATTTGGTTCACGCTTTAGAAGATAGGTTTGGAGTATCAGCATCCCCGCCAGTTGGCGGGGTTGCAGCCGCAGCAGGTGGCGCAGCCGCAGCAGGAGAACCGGTAGAGGAAAAGACAACTTTCAATGTAATATTATCAGGCGCAGGGGCAAATAAAATTGCAGTCATTAAAGCTGTCAGGGAACTTGTTCAAACTTTAGGTCTTAAAGAAGCTAAAGATTTGGTAGAAGCTGCTCCAAAACCGGTGCTTGAAAGCGTTAATAAGCAAACCGCAGAGGAAGCTAAAACTAAATTAACAGCCGCAGGCGCAACTGTAGAATTGCAATAAAAGTGCTCTCTTGACACTATCTGTTTTGTTGTGATATACAATGATTAGTTCAGAGTTATTAGTTCATGGTTCATAGAAAAATACTACGAACTCATAACTACGAACTCATAACTAACTATGGCAGACAAATTATCACTTGAAAATCTTCCCGATCTTTTAACAGTTAAGGAAGTAGCAGAGATCTTACGTGTTTCTACTTTAACTATCAAACGCTGGGGGAAAAGAGGAAAACTGCCGGCAATTAGAATTAATTCGCGAGGCGATAGAAGATATAAGAAGGAAGCCGTGCTATGGCTTCTTGGTATTACACAGAAATCCACATCAGGCGAATCAACCTCGCCAACTTCATATTAGCAATCATACTCAATAATCTGCTAGTTGGGGTAAATTATGTTGTCTCGATAAGAAAATCATTCCATTGCTACTTGAGGATGAACGAGGTAAGTTGAATTTTGTTCAAAGACAACTTCACCCTTTTTTTCCGCCACATAATAAGCCAGACCTTTCTTTTCTACGATTGGTTTCCTGTCCAGAAATTTTTCATCCAAAAGGCTATTCCGTAAAACTACCAGGAAACTACTTCCTGTATTAACAAGACACATCGCCCAACCGGCAGGTACTATTGCATACTTTCCTGAAGAAAGTACCACTACTTTAAACTCTTTCGCCTCATCAGATTCATCATTTCTTTGCATAAGTAAAATGCCGCTGCCGTATAGACACTGATAAGTTTGCATACCTGGATAAGAACAAAAATATCCCTCTGTCTTGTTAAACTCTACCCCATTTTTCCCGGAAGTAACCACAAATATAACCTGTTTTGGACTTTCTATCAAATAATAAGGGTTTTTTACCACACTACTTTTCTTATCCATCAAAACCGGTTTTAAGTCTTTGTTCGTTTTTGCAATAATCATTGCTTCCCCTTAAATACAGTTAACCACAAATATCTACATAAAGCCAGTTGTCTTTTGATTCTCCAAGGCTGCAATATAAGCCTAAATAGCCATTCAAAACCTAAATCTCTCATCAGTCTAGGTGCGCGAGGTACATTGCCAGATAGATAATCAAAAGCCCCTCCCACACCCATAGCCAACTTAACGGGAATTGTTTGTAAATTATTGACAATCCATTTCTCTTGCTTAATATGACCAAAAGCGACAAGGAGAATATCGCAAGGAGGAATCGCGATACTATCTTTCGTTTTCCCTTCTTTATCCACTTCGCCTCCTCCTAAAGCCATTGCCACTTTCAATCCCGGGTACTTTTTTTGTAAGCACTCTGCGCATTCTTTTGCTACTTCATCTCTCCCTCCTAAAAAGCCTGTTGTAAGGCCTTTTTCTGCTGAAAGATTTACTAATTTTTCCATAAAATCAGTACCCGAAAAGGTATTTTTTACTTTTCCGGCAAGTTTTAACCCCACCCCATCAGGAATAGATAAATCCGCATCATTCAATATCTTTCTGAATAGATTATCTTTTTGAGCAGCAATTATAAATTCCGGGTTAGGGGTAACAATATAATGTTTACCAGGATTACAAATCCACTTTTCGACAACTGCCAAAGCTTCGTCAATAGTAATATCATTAACTTTTACTCCCAGCACATCTTTCTTCATGAGTTCTGTAAAACTTTTAAGGTTTCTGTTGCGCACTTCTCCCAACTAAACCTCTTGATATTTTCAAATCCTGCTTTGACCATCTTTACCCTTTCCCCTTTCCGCTTTACCCTTTCCATACCTTTAACTATATCATCAATATTGTATGGGTTTATATAAGTCGCCCCTTTGCCTGCCACCTCCGGCATACTGGATGCATTGGAAGTTAGAACCGGACAGCCACAAGCCTGGGCCTCAAGAATCGGTAAGCCAAATCCTTCAAAAAGAGAAGGAAAAAGTAATGCTATGGCACCGGAATACAAAGTCGGCAAATTCCTCTCCGGCACATAACCTAAAAACTTTATCTTGGCTTCTATCCCCAGTTTCTTCGGTAAGGCATAAATTTCATCACTCATCCAGCCTTTTTGCCCAACAATAACCAGTCTGAAAGCTGATAGCTGACGACTGAAAGCTATTATCAATCTTTCCAGATTTTTCCTAGGTTGCACTGTCCCCACAAATAGAAAATAGGTATTCGGGCTTAATCCATAAAGCCTCAAACTATTAATTAATACATCATTCCTGACTGGTTTAAATAATTGCTTGTCGTATCCTTCGTAAACTACCTCTATCTTTTTAACCTCCAAGCCGATTCTTTTCACCAAATCCTCTTTTGTAGCATACGAGACGGCAATAATCTTGCTTGCAGTCTTAAGTTGAATTTTTTGCATGAAACCTAAATATAGCCTTTGTTTAAGTTGATGCATGGAAGACAAATATTCTGAGCCTAAATCGTGCACAGTGATAAAAGTTTTCAGCCCTGGCTTACGGATAACTGGCAGAGTGTGTGCCGGAACAAACAAAACATCTAATTTATCCATAAAAGTCTGTATGGCCAACCCACCTTGAGTCCAAAATCCTGGCCAATTTATTTGCTTAAAAATGAAATTGTCTGGAAATTTCTCTTTTTGGGAAACTCTTGTATAAACGATGTATTTATTAACCGGATCTATTTTTGCCAGGACTTTAAGTAATTGATAAGAATAATTTTCTGTGCCGGTGCGGTCTCTGCTGAATGCCCTTGATGCATCAAAACCAATAAACATATCAGTATATTGTATAACGTATAGAGTATAATGGGTATTTGCGCTTTCCCTTTATACACTATACATAATACCTTATACTATCTTTTGGATACTGACCTTTTGTATAGATCCAGGTTTTCTAAAGCTATTCCTGTGCCTAATGCAACACAAAGAAGGGGATTTTCAGCAAGAGCCGCAGGAACGCCTAAAGTTTCTGTAAAATACTTATCCATATTCCTTACGAGCGATGTTCCACCACTCATTACAATACCCTTATCAATAATGTCTGACGCCAGTTCGGGCGGAATTTGTTCCAAAACACCTTTGGCAGCAGAAACAATCTTTTTGATAATATCGGAACTTGCCTCTGTCACTTCCTCTGATGAGATTTCTACAGCTCGAGGCAAACCTGTGAATGCATCCCTCCCCCGAATTTCCATTTTTTGAGATTCGGAAGATTTTAAAGGTATGGCAGAACCTATTTTAATCTTGACATCCTCGGCCATTCTCTCCCCGATTATTAAATTATATTTTTTACGGACAAAACTTTGTATAGCTTCGTCAATTTTATTGCCTCCGACTCTTACAGATGAATGCACTACCACCCCTCCCAGACAAATAACAGCCGCCTCGGTCGTCCCTCCACCAATGTCAACTATCATATTACCGGAAGGATTGGCGATTGGAACTTTAGCGCCAATTGCCGCAGCCAATGGTTCATCAATCAGAAAGGCTGTTTTTGCCCCGGCAGAAAGGGTAGCATCTAAAATTGCCCTTTTTTCAACAGATGTTACTCCGGCAGGCGCACAAACCATCACCTCCGGTTTAAAAAGTCTGCTTGGACCGCAAACTTTATCCAAAAAATAGCGGATCATTGCTTCCGTAATCACAAAATCCGCAATTACTCCATCCCTCATTGGGCGGGAGGCAGTAATATTGCCGGGAGTTCTACCTAACATTTCTTTAGCTTCATTCCCAACAGCCAAAACTCTATTGTCGTCAGTAGTGACTGCCACAACCGTCGGTTCATCTAAGACAATGCCTGTACCAGCAAGATATACCAGAGAATTAGCGGTTCCAAGATCAATACCAACTCTTTTACTGAAGTTAAACATGGGGTCATTCTACCAACAGAAAAACCTGATCACAAGATACACTAAATAGATCAAATGAGTTCAATTATTTGAGGCTTATACCATAAAGGTTAGGTTCTGAAGCTGTTGGTGTTGGAAACGAACTAATAACAACAAGCCTGGACGAATCCGGCCAAGGAAAAACAAAATTATCTTTAAAAATCCCCGCATATATAATTGCTTTATTCGTACCATCAAAATCCACCACCGATATTGTTTTATCTTCAACCAGAATAATATGTCTGGAATCAGGCATCCAAATATGAGAATTTGCTTGCGGTAAGCCATATTCTTTTTTATCCTCCAGATTATAGACTTTAAGTTTGTTTTCATCTTGGCCTGCCATAAATTTAGTCTCATCAGGAGACCAACGCATAAATGCAGATGAGGAGGCTATTTGACGCAAGGCTTTATCTTCTACAGCCAATACTCTTGTTTCCTCTTTTGCCGCAATATCTTCTTCCCAAGATTTTAAGGTGGCTGGAAGCAGCGGCGTAATATCCCTGGGATCGGAGTTTAATCTGTCGGATTCCAAAAGGTAATTATTGCCACCTATTTCGGCCAAAACTTGCTTGGAATCTGCAGACCATTTTAATGCCGCTTTGGAAAAATCTATTGAGGTAGCTGTCTGGACAATTTGATGGGGTTCGGATGAAGATCTAACAAAAGAGATTGGTTGGTTTTTTGTATATGTCCAGACCCAAATCCCTGCTTTTTTGATAGTTTTACCAGAAGAATCTGAAGCAGGCACAATATAAGCCAACTTTCCTCCATCAGGACTTAAAACAGGATTTGTTACCCCTGTAAAAGTCAGAGGGTAAATGGCCGGAATAGCCGGATACAGCGTTACCTTTACTTCTGTTACCAAACCCTCTTTAATCTCTATTTGTTTCTCCCAAGGAATTAAACCTTCTTTCACAATCCTGATTGCGTATTTTTTGGGTGTTAAAGAACTAATAGTGGTATTTGTGGCAGTGGTAAGATGTCCGTCAATGTAAACCGAAGCAGCGTCAGGCTCGGAAGAAATATTTAAAATACCTGTTCCTACAATCCTTTTTTCTGCGGGGGAAAAAGTATAACCTTTGGCAAAAAATATGGCAATACCTGCAGCCACAGCAATTACCACAAGAGTAAGCATGGTTAAGAGAAATCTTTTGGACATATTTATTATTTATATTAACATTTTAATTAGCTACTTACCAGCTTAGCCCGGACTATCAATCTATTTAAAAGCGTCCCCGGAGGATCACAGGTTTGCAAGGTTAATATCGGAGAATCGTATTTATCAGTCAAATACGAAATATCGCTTGGAGAGACAATGGTTTTATCAAAAACTACATAGTCATACCTTTTATTCTGGTAGAAGATAATTACTTTATCCCCGGGTACAAGCTCTTTCAACAGGTAAAACATGGCATTAAAACGAACAATATTCCAGGGCGCCTCGGTTGAATGAGAAAAAAGGTATAAATTGCC
>Ga0180007_10004418_pt1 | contig 14900 bp, 16 predicted proteins | sample MM_PC_MetaG_FD_121122 | JGI IMG/M metagenome (GOLD analysis project Ga0180007, IMG submission 121122) | Groundwater microbial communities from the Aspo Hard Rock Laboratory (HRL) deep subsurface site, Sweden - MM_PC_MetaG | ecosystem: Environmental > Aquatic > Deep subsurface > Groundwater... | reverse complement strand
TGAAACGCTACCGCCGTACGCTTGATTAAGAATTTGTCAGTAACGTGTTTGAAGCAGATAAAACAGGCTTTGTTTCAAGGGGTTAAGGCAAACATGATCGAGATGCCCACTGTGCAGCAGAACAGGGTCATCAGAGAGAAAAAGACGATGAGGAACCCTTTGCCGAAGGTGCCGTATCTCGCCACCTTTGGGCTGTGCATGGTCACCGCCACCGCATTGACATAAAAAGTCAGAACGGAAAATGTCCATAATGAGAGAAGAAGGATAATGGCATTTTCATGGCCCGGCTCATTCAGCCAATCATTGTAGAAATAGACCATGGCCGAAAAAATAATAACCGTCACCAGGCAAATGAGCCAGAGATAAACGCGCTTCTCATAGAGCAATAAAATCGTCTTTTTCATCATAGCAGCAATTTGTTATCGGATGGCCGAAACATATCCTTCTTTGGTTTTTATATGTCATACAGATGAACCGGAGCAGCCGGGAAAAGCCTGCATCCCTCGGATAAAATTTAAAAAATCAATGCCTTACAAACCGCGAGCCGGTTGTAAAAAAACTTTTCGGACGGCCGTCAAAGGAGGGCCAATCAATATTTTTCCACCAATACTCTTTTTCTTTCAAAAATTGCAAAGATTGTATCGCACCATTGATCACCGAATGTATGGGGTCGGCAGCAACCCTGACATTCAGATTAGTTCTTGCCGCTATCAATCGGTCGATCCCCTTGATGCAGGCCCCGCCACCTGTCAGACAAATTCCGGATTCACTTATTTCGTCGGCAACCCGTTCAGGGAGTTTCTGCAAAGCAAATTCGATCATTCTAAGAATTTTATAAACTACCGGCTCCAGGGCGCTTACTATTTCCTTGCTATTGACTTCAATGGTCACTTCACAACTTTTAATGATATCTATGCCATCGACTGTTATTGGTTTACAGGGAAGTGTTTGCATCTGAGAGAATGATTCAATTTCATGGGTCAACCGTTCAACCTCAGCCGGGTATAAGCAGACTTTGTGCCTCGCTATGATCGCGGTTCGCACCGCTTTATGCAGGTCGCTGCAAGCCATGCGCACCGCGGCGGCAAAGACAAGACGGCCATCACGGATGACAGCCATATCAGTAACTCCCTCCCCGATATCAATAAGCACTTGCGCGTATGGCAAAGTAACGTCGATCCCAGCTCCGATAGCAGCGGCCCATACCTCCGGAATAATGGCCACATGGGAGGCCCCGGCATGAAGACCCGCTTTGGAAAGAAGCATGCGCTCTTTTTCAGAAGTATCGGTTGGTGCGCAAGCCAATAATACCGGTTGCCTCAACCCCTTACGGGTTCGCTTCACCAACGGTTTTAATAAAGAAATTGCATTATGGATATCAACAATTACCCCGCCGCGCAGAGGCATGCTTACAAACTTGCTGTTGAGATAGGAGATGTATTTGTCTGAACCATGCGCTGTTGTATCTTGCTGAATATGGCGAATTAATGAAGGTTCTTCCGTAATTCCCTCAAGTTCTGATGCATAGATGCGGGTGTTGGCTGTGCCAAGATCTAAAACAATATTAGGCTTTGTCATTATCTGTTTTAATATTGATAACATAGAGCTACCCTTCACTCCTGCTCCCGGCAAATTCCCCGGCCTTTGCCGCCAGCGCCGGCGCCCACTGCGGGGTGCCGACCGCATGCACATGGGTATAGAGGGCCAATACGTTTTTATGGATCAGCCCGTCCCGGCCGTCGATGAACCCGACACCCCGCTTCATGTCAAAACCAAGCGCATCCGCATGTCCGGACCAGGCAGCCACCTTACTGTAGCGGAACTCATGTCCCTTGATTTGCACCCCCTGCTCATAGAAAGGATTGCCCGACCGAGCCTCAAGGATGGAATATCCATGGGCCTGGGGTTTCTTCTCCAGGGTGAAATGAACAGGGAAAAGCCCTACCAGAGGATAATCCTCCCCTTCCAGGGTTATTTTCTCGCCCAGATAAATCAATCCACCGCATTCCGCGTAAATGGGCAGGCCCTGTTCAGCACGCTGCCTGATCGATTGGCGAAACGGCACATTGTCGGCAAGCAGCCGCGCGCTTGTTTCAGGAAATCCCCCACCGATGTAAAGGGCGTCAATATCCGGCAGTTCATCCGCCACCATGGAGTTGATTTCAACAAGCTCCGCACCACACCTCTCCAGTGCCAGCAGGTTTTCCGGATAATAAAACTGAAAGGCGGCGTCGCGGATGACGCCGATACGCACCGTCTTGCCCTCGGAGTTGCTGCCGGGATTTCTTTGCCGGGGCGCCATAACCGGCGTCGCCATCAACGGCTCCACATCCGCCAGCCTGACGCTTTTGTCGATTGTTTTAGCCAGCAGCTGCAGCGCCTCTTCGGAGCCGTCATACTCCTGGAAAGGGGTCACCCCCAGATGACGCATGGGGAAGATATCCTTTTTCATGCGGCGGATGGCGCCCACCACCGGGATGCCCGTATATTTTTCCACCGCTTCCCGGACGATCATCTCATGGCGGGAGCTGCCGATGCGATTAAGCACGACGCCGGCGATGTTGACATTGGCATCAAGCAGTTTGCAGCCGAGCACAAGGGCGGCCACCGTACGGGTGGTCTTGGTGCAATCGACCACGAGCAGCACAGGCAGACCGAGACGGACAGAAAGTTCCGCCGTGCTGTAGGTGCCGCTTGCGTCAACCCCGTCATAGAGGCCGCGGTTGCCTTCGACAATAACAAAATCATTATCAGCGGCATGTTCGGCAAAGGAGGCGAGCATGGCATCCTCATCCATCAGATACGGGTCAAGATTATAGCAGGGACGCCCGGCGGCAAGGCTGAGCCAGCCGGCATCAATATAGTCCGGCCCTTTTTTAAAAGGGGCGACTTTATGCCCCATCCCGGCAAGCAGGGCCACGAGCCCAACCGACACCACACTCTTGCCTGATCCTCCTCCGAGACCAGCAACGACAAGTCCGCGGGGAAGTCTTTTTTTAGTGTTCACTCTCGACTCCGATTTTCCATGGAAATATTCTTTTTTAAATACGATGTTCGCTCTCGTTTCATGCCACTGAAAAAACGCAAAGTCAAGGGCGCAATAAAATAGGGACAAATCTTTTCCCTTATTTCCTCATTTACTTGAAATTCTTTACATTCATGGTTAAATTCACCAAACGTGTAATTGACCATACAGGCTGCTTCTCTTGGCGCGCAATCGCTCCGGATCAATGCTTGCCCGCCCTCTCGGATGTTTTTCCGGAGTGCGGTTTCAAACCACAAAAATTAATGATCATAAGGAATTCCCCATGTCCGACAAGCAACTGAATAAAGACCTCTCCAAAGTGATAGCGGAGATGGAGCAAAAATGCAAAGAACATCCCGATTCCATTATGGCCCATCATCATCTGGCCCTTGTTTACCGAAAAGCCGGTCGGCACAATGATGCCATCGGGGAACTGAAAAGGTGCCTGGAAATCGATGAACAGTCGGCTGAAGCCTACATCAATCTCGGCGCTGTCTACTTCGAACTCGGTAAATTCGACGAGGCGCTGCAGGCCAACAAAATGGCCCTTCTCTATGCCCCGAACCCTGCCCAGGCCCATACCAATATCGGCCTTATCATGCAGCAGAAGGGGGAACAGGAGAAGGCCATCGACGCTTACACCAAGGCAACGCACCACGATCCGAAACTGGCCTTTGCCTGGGTGAATCTTGCCTCAGCGCAGATCATGGAAGGCAACTTTGATGAAGCGCTGGCAGCCGCCAAAAAAGCGGTTGAACTGGAGCCGAACTTTCCCATGTCCCACAACAATCTTGCGGTAGCATATTACTACACCAAGGATTTCCAGGCGGCCAAAAACTCCATTGCCGAGGCCGCCAGACTCGGATATCCGGTGGATCCCAATTTCATCAAAGCAGTTAATGAAGAAGCGTAGTCATGGTTAAACCTTTAATTAAAGTCAGGCCCTGGTGCCCGTTCTGCGGTCAGGATGTCAATGAGCCGCGTGAACCCGTACAACGAAAAATGAACGAGTTCAAAGTCGGCACCTGCCAATGCGGTTCAGTCTACACCTCCGACCCCACCGGCTTTAATGTGGGATCAGCCATGGTGGAATGCCTGGTCTATGCCTGCGATGACAACTGGGATTTTGCCTGGGAACTGACGGCGGATGAGGATTATCTCACCAGCATCATCGACAATTACGACGAGCAGACCCACCAGATTTATGAAACAAGGAACGTTGACGGCCGCAAGGTAAAGGGTGTTCTCTATTTTGTCCGTCTGACGCGGGACTTTGCCGAACTGTCAAAAAACCTGAAAGACCACCGGCAGAAGACCGATGAACAGCTCCTCAAACCGGCGACAAAATTTGTTATTCCGCCAATGGAGCCGGCCAAAGACCCAAAACGAAAGAAGAAAAAAGCGGTCAAGGCGGAAATACAGCAACTGGTTTTTGCCGGGGACATTGATGCCCTGGTTGATTTCTGTTTTGACGACGCCAAAACCATACGGTTCATGCAGCGGCTGCTCTATGATCCGGATGAAGAAAAACGCTGGTTCTGCGCCCATGTGATCGGCCAGGTCTGCGCCAGGCTGTCGACCAGGCAACCAGGCGCGGTCAGCGATCTGCTGCACAGGATGTATGAATCGTGCTCGGATTCAGCCTCCACCCACTGGGGGTTGCTTGAGACAATCGGCGCCATTATTGCCGCAAGGCCTGATATTTTCGGCGGCTTTGCCCGCCATTTGCTCATGTACCGCGATGTCCCCTCGAGCAGAGTTCAGGTTCTCTGGGCCATGGGCACAATTGCTGAAAAAAGCCCGGAAGTTGTGCGGGGCACCCCCATCTACAGTGTCTTCCCTTATGTGAACAGCCCTGAACCGATCACCAGAGGCCATGCAATCCGTCTTTCAGGCCGCATCAAGGCCCAGGAAATGAAGGGTGAGATAGAAAAGCAGGTTGATGATACAGCGCAAGTTACCATTTATGAAAACGGCCTGCCCGTCCGAACCACGGTCGGCGACCTGGCCCGGGAAGCCCTTTCACTGATTACTGACCCTGCTGGTGATTAGGAGCCGTTACGAAATAACCTCTTCGTTTTTGAGCATTTCGTTACGGCTCCTTATGCCGTCTCTGACATCCAGACGACCATATTTTTATACATCGGCTTAATTGCAGCAGCAGCGAGCTTATTTTGGAGAAAAAAATGAAGGATTTAGGATTACAGAACCAAGAACAGAAGCAGGAAGGAAAAAGCCAGGCGCGTCTTGACTATGAAGCGGGACTCGAGTTTCTGAAAAATAAGGAAACGGCCCAGGCGGCCAACATGTTTCATAACGCCCTGATCGGCTTTGAACAGGAAAAGGACATCAACGGCATTGCCAACGCCACGGACAAACTCGGCGACATCTGCGCTGAGCGTCGCGATTTCGACAAAGCATCGCAGCACTATGATCAAGTCATTTCAATCTGCCAGGATCAGGGCGACAGCATCAGTGTTTTCTCCATCGACAAAAAAAAGGCGAAACTCCATGCCGACTGCGGTAAACATGAGGAAGCAATCAACTTGTATCTCGACATCATAGACCAGTACAACGCCATGAGAAACCCGCAGGGTACTGTTGACACACTGGAAACACTTGCACAGGTTTACGTTGATGCAGGTAAACGGGAGAAAGCGGCGGATTGCTACCGGACAGCAGCATCAATCCACGAGAAGTACAAACATAAACGACATGCCGAGGATTTCATGAAAAGGGCGGATGAACTTGTTGCCCATGCCTGAGACAGCAATTCATCAAGCCAATATAAAAAAACGCCTGCTCTTATGAGCAGGCGTTTTTTTATGATAAATCCGTAAATGAGAAAACTGCTTATTTATTATCTTCAGCTGCTTCTCTCGTTTCCTCGTTCTTGATTCTGGAAGGGAGGGCATACATCGTCGTACTGCCGCTTGACCAGAACATCAGCGTGCCTTCTCTCACCATTTCGTTGGCAACGTTTTTGATTTCACGAGGTTTGGAATCAGGGTCGCACTCGTAAAAATCTTTAATATACAGCTGTGGTTTCGGAGCTTTCGTAGCCTTCGCAAGCAACGCTGCCTTTAGTTCATCTTTACTTAACGCCATGTCACTTACTCCTTTTGTAGTATGTGGTCCAGGTAAGCTTTCACAATCTTCAACAGTCATCGGGCAGCAGAACCGTTAAGCCCTGCTGCCCGTATATTACCCGACCGCTGAAAGGCAGTCAATTATTTAATGTGGCTGGTGAACTTGAACTGAGTAGTTGTTCTCCAGGTATCGTAAGCCAGACGGTAGTCATCAACTGACTTGATAGTAAAAGGAATACCTGTTTTTTCAAAGAATTTTTCCCAGCCGATTCTCTCACACCATTCGCCGAGTCGCTCATACTTTTTGGCGTCTTTAGCATAGGTATCGAGAATGTTCTTTACTGCTGCAACAGTCTCGGGCCAGCGCGGCGGAGTGTTGGGCAGGAAGGGAATAACGAGCTTGGAAAACTTCGGATATGACCGGGAGTTGGAAACCTTACCGCCGACCAGAATGGCGATACCGTCACCCTCCGGATCTGACAGCGGCATAGCCGGACACATGGTGTAACAGTTACCACAGAACATACAACGTTCATTTTTAACTTTAACAGTCTTAACTTCCTCACCCTTGCTGTTGGTACCCTTAGCCGGCGAAACTGCGCCAAGCGGGCATGAGGCAATGGCCAACGGCAGCTCACACAGACCGGAGATCGCATCATGGTCGATCATCGGCGGTTTACGGTGAACACCGAGGATAGCGATGTCGGAAGCATGTACGGCGCCGCACATGTTCAGGCAGCAGGCCAGAGCGACACGTACCTGGGCAGGCAGAGTCATGCTGGTGAAATAATCGAAAATCTCATCCATAACGGCTTTTACAACACCTGAAGCATCTGTCGCCGGGGTGTGGCAGTGTACCCAACCCTGGGTATGAACGATGGCGGACACACTTGCGCCGGTCGCGCCGACCGGGAATTTGTTGCCGCGGCTTGCCAGGTCTTTGAGCAAAGGCTCAACTTTGGCTTTGGCATCAACCATGAACTCAACGTTATTCCTGGTGGTCCAGCGGACAAAACCATCACAATGCTTGTCGGCAATGTCGCAAATCTCACGAATATGGTCAATACTGATCAGTCGTGCTGCGCCGACGCGTACTGTCCAGCACTCATCGCCGCTCTCGCTCTTATGCATCAATACGCCGGGCTGGGTGATCTCATGGTAGAGCCATTTGCCGAAATTCTTTTTAATCACCGGCGGTAAAAAATCCACATAATGTCGCGGACCAAGATCTGTAATTCTATCTTCCATCGGTTTATCTGGATTGTAACCCATGCTTTTGCCTCCTTATATCAGTAAGTAAGTACTTAAACTTATTATTTCCTCAATGCAAATTTATCATTGCGCGTGACGTTTACGGAACTCTCTAACATCACGTTCAAAGCCGCCGGGGACCTCATCGGATTCCCAGAAGACATAGGGGTTGGAGCGGGGCTCTCTCACATGCTGCGGAATCGGCTCAACTTCCATAACCTTGAGGAAGGTGGGCAGACCGACGCGCTGAATGGTCTCACCGACACGCTCACGGTTCTTGCCGACTTCCATCCACCAATCCCAGATCTTCTCGATCTGCTCAACAACCTCTTCGTATTCATTCTCGGCATCAATTTTGAGGAAAGGAATGATCATGGTGGCGAACTGGGCACCATCGAGGATCGGAGCTTTTGCGCCTACGCAGATGGTGGCGCCCCCGTCTGCACCGGGACGGAGTGCGCGAGGCATAACGTTGATGCAGTGCATGCAGCGTGTGCACTCTGTATTGTCTATTTTCAGTGTATTGCCTTCCATCCACATGCAGCCGGTGGGGCACAGGTCGATAACCTCTTTCTGGATGTCGAATTTACCCCAGTCGCGGCCGGCATGGGCGCCGCCGTTGGGTGGATATTTGCCATCGATGTAGCCTTTCACCTCAGCCTGGTCCATGCGGATGTCATCACGCCAGTTACCGATAACGGCAAAGTCGGAGCGGGCAATGGCGGCTACGCAGTCATTGGGGCAGCCAGAAAATTTGAATTTGAATTTGTAAGGGAAAGCGGGGCGGTGGAGTTCATCCTGATATTTATTGGTTAGGAAATGGCAGAGAGCCTGGCTATCAAAACATGCCCACTCGCAGCGAGACTTTCCAAGACAGCTGGAAGGGGTACGCAGGTTGGAGCCGGAACCGCCGAGATCCTGTTTCAGATCATGAGTCAGCTCGTAGAACATGGGCTCCAGATTCGGGGTAGTGGTGCCGAGCAGTACCATGTCACCGGTTGAACCATGCATGTTGGTCATACCGGAACCATATTTCTGCCACAGATCACAGATGGCCCGCAGATTCGCAGTGCTGTAATACATACCTGAAGGCTGATTGACACGGACGGTATGGAAGTGTGCCACACCGGGGAACTGCTTGGGAACGTCGGAATATCGCCCGACGATACCACCGCCGTATCCGAATACACCTACGATACCACCATGTTTCCAGTGGGTGATCCTGTCTCTATAAGACAATTCCAGCTGGCCCAGAATGTCCCAGCATTCCGGTTTTGTTGCGGCCTGACGCTTCAAATCAGTAACAAAGCTTGGCCATGGTCCTTTCTCGAGTTCGTCCAATAAGGGCGTATCATGCTTTGGCATTTTCTCGTTTCCTCCTAAGGATCTGTTAATATGTAAAACAAACCTGCTCACCCCAGCTAATCAGTTCATGACGCGCCTCATTACGCTCCATTTTTCTGCTGCAGAATGAACAAACACATTACTGAATAGTAATTCAGTTTTGACGAACTTATCCATCTCTCAACTTTTTGTCAACAAAAAATCTTTATCTTTAAATATGATTTTTTTGTCAGGTTGATTATTAATCAGTATTATGTTTTTTTTAGACAAATTTCTCCTGTATGATGTTTTTATGAAACAAAGGGATCGCCACTCTTCTCAACTCAATTTTTTATTGTAATTACAACGTGTCACGCCCAAAGAAAAAACGTTTATGTGAAGGCAGATTGTGCGGCCGGACTTTCAAGCCGGCCCGGATTCCCATGACCAAGCTGCGCAAGATTGATCTGCTGCGCGATGAACTGGAGACATTGAAACTCTGTGATATGGAGGGATTGACCCAGGAACAGGCCGGTCAGAAAATGGGAATTTCCCGAGGCACCGTTCAGCGGATACTCACCAGGGCCAGACAGAAGGTGACGGAGGCCCTGGTGACCGGCGCTGCCTTAGTTTTTCAGGAAGATTCTCCTGAAGTCCAGCAGCACCTGACCAGGATCTCCGACCTGAGGCAGGAGGAAGAAACGGAGGAAGAAAATTAACAGAAATCAGTGATGGCAGTCCTGCCCGCCCTTACAGGCCTGCTGGGGCTGCATGACCGGCAGCTTCTCACCCATAAACCCTTCGATGACGGTCTGCACGTCCTGATATTGCTCGCGGGGAGCGAAATATACATCGATTCCCACCTCATTGAAACCCTGCAGGGGGCGCATTCCTATGCCGCCGACAACCAGGGCGTCCACATTACGCTCCTTCAGCAGTTTTACCGGCGCCATACAGCCGCCGGCCCCATGTTCCACATTGGCAAAGGTATCCACTTCGGCAATCCGGCCGTCCTGCAGATCAATGACGGTAAACAGGTCACAGTGACCAAAATGATCGGAACGTGTGGCAGCCATACCACCGGGATTGTTGGTTGGTACGGCGATTTTTACATTTTTCATAGTACTCTCCTTTTTATTACGCTGTGGCCTCCTGTGGAGGGATCCAAAAATAGTATCGGTAAATTTGACATACCATGCGGCGACTGTACCTCTAATGATATACGAGATGGCGATCACCAGGGCAACGGCGACTCCCCGCTTGAAAAAATCCTGCCGGCAACCGTGCTGACCAGAAAATTCACTGAATAGATAATCAGTAACGGCACAAAAATGTCCCCGAGAATAACGTGATTTTCATAAATCTGTTTTGACTGCAGAGCAATGGCCACAAAAACGATTCCAAGCACGCCGATGGTGGACAGGGCAGGAAAACGGGGGACAATGTCCTTCTTGAACTTCGGCATTTCTTTTTGCAAAACCGCTCCCAGAGACCTGGCAAAAATTAGCGCCGCTTTTTTTCAGCCTGGGCGGCAATGACCTGATCTTTTTTCATAATTGACCTCTTTTTCCCTTTTATCTAAAAAATAACGTGGTATAGTTATGTGCATATGTTCATATATACGACCAGGCGCCAGTCTTGTCAAGCAGGAATTTAAGTATTTCCTAAAATTTAAGAATCGCGGCATGCTTCCTTCCTTCTGGGCTTCATCCGCGTCGGCAGGCATCTGGGACTTTTTTAGGCCACGCCGGCAGGCCTGCCTGTACGTCGCACACAGACAGGCGCCGTCAAGGATTTGCTTGGCGTTGAAGCCGATAAGTCGCATCAGCGGCTGAGTTAGGAGAAGAACCGGCAGGGGCACGACACAAAGGGGGTTAACCCGGCTTGGATGAGGGGTTGAGAGGGGCATCTGGCGCGATTCTTGAGCCCGTTGTGGCGGGCGCCGCGATATCAGGGCGAAAGGAGGTGGCTTGCCCCCTTTCTGTTTATCAAATATCCAGCCTTTTAAAATGCTCCTTGAATCAGGCCTGGTTACATGTTAATTTTTTCAATTCTTTTTATGTTTGCTGAACGAATTCTGTATACATAAATCCGGCCTGACCGGATGTAACGATAAGGGGGGCCCCCATGAAACTGACCGATATCCTTTCTGTTGAACAATGGATTGAACTTGAAAAGGACATTCATAAAAAATCCGGTTTAAACCCCACGGTTTATGATACGCAAGGGGTCAGCATCACCCGGACCACCACCTGGCCCAACAGCCTCTGTCCTGAAATCAAAGCCATTCCCAAGGGCCAGACCTTTATCTGTTCCACAGCACATCAGAACATTGCCGCTGAAGCGAAAAGCAGTCGTAAACCCGTGGTGGACGCCTGCGACGCCGGACTTCTCAAAATCGTAGTGCCCATTCATGTGAATGATACCTTTGTGGGTGCTGCGGGCGGCTGCGGCCTGATCCTTGAAGGCGGAGAAGTGGAGAGTTTCCTTGTCAGCAAAACCCTGGGAGTGGATGAAGAAAAAATCGAAGAACTGGCTAAAAGCGTTCCGGTCTTGTCCGAAGAAAAAGCCTGGGGCGTGGCGAATTTCATCAAGGAGCGGATCGATTCCATTGTGGCCGATTACATGAAAAAGGCATAAGGCGATGTCACAGCACGATAAGCTAAACCCCTTTTCCACCATTCCCCACCTGGAACGCATCAACCAATGCATCCAGTGCGGGACATGCAGCGGGTCCTGCCCTTTGTCGGACCTGATGGACCACGCGCCCAGGGAGATGTTCGCCCTGATCCGGGAAGGGGCCTATGACGAGGTCCTTCATTCAAACACCCCCTGGTTCTGCGTGTCCTGTTATGCCTGCATGGTCCGTTGCCCCCGAGAAATCCCGGTCACGGACCTGATGTACGCGTTCAAGGAAGTCATCACAAAACAGGGAACCGCTCCCCGGAACCATAAAATGCCCGATATGTACAAGGCCTTTTCCCGGAACATTAAAGATACGGGCAAGATCACCGAATCCCTGGTGATGGTCCGTTACGGGATGAAGCATCCGGTGGATGCCCTGAAAAACATTCCCCTTGCTGTAAAAATGCAGATTCGGGGGCGCCTTGAGCTTAAGGCTCAAAAAGTGGCTGACCCCAAATCCTTCGCCCGGTTGTTTGAACTCACTGAAATCCCGAAAGACAAGCCATGAAGATCTGTTTTTATCCCGGCTGTTCCTTTGCCACCTCCGCCGGATACAAGGAATCCACAGAGGCGGTGTGCAGGAAACTGGACATCGAACTAAATCAGATCCCGGACTGGAATTGTTGCGGCGCGACCGTCATGTTCGGAGAAAACAAACTCAGGGCCACGGCCCTTGCCGCCCGGCAATTTGCCCTGGTGCAGACCATGGGATTTGAGGAACTGGTCACCGGGTGCAATGCATGCTACGCCACATTACGTAAAGCAGCCAGGCTCCTCACCGGGGATCAGGAACTTTTCCAAAAAACCCAGGAGGTTTTGCAAAATCTTGGTCTTGAACTGGACCGGATTCCCAGAATCCGCCACCTGCTTGAAGTCCTGATGGAAGCCATACCGGACAGCGCGTCCGATAAATATAAAACCCTGTCTGTGGGGGCCTATTACGGCTGCCAACTCACCCGGCCCTATCAGGACCTGGACAAAGGGGATTACCCGGAAATCCTGGAACGCTTTCTTTCCCGAATCGGATTTTCCGTCAAGGAGCATTCGGCCGGGACCCAGTGTTGCGGTGCTTCCCATGCAGTGATTTACAAAAACGAATGCCGAGGGCTCAGCACCCGGATCATCCGGGAGATCGCAAGCAAGGGCGCCCAGGTGATTACCACCGTCTGCCCCTTATGCCAGTTCAACCTGGACCAGGCCCAGACCCGTGACAACGAGCCCAGGCTTCCGGTGACCTATTTTACCCAGCTTGCCGGGTTGGCCCTTGGCCTTGCTCCGGCTGACCTGGGATTGAACAAACTTCTTGTTTCAGCAGAAAAGGTGTTGACCCGGCCATGACCACACGAATCAACCCCAGAATCGGCGTATATATCTGCCATTGCGGCATGAACATCGCCCCCAAGGTCGATGTTGAAGAGGTGGTGCGCTCTATCCAAAAGCTGGATCATGTCCTTGTGGCGCGGGATTATAAGTTCATGTGCTCCAATCCTGGCCAGGACATGATTATCAACGATATCAAGGAACTTGGTCTGAACCGGGTGGTGGTGGCCTCCTGTTCCCCGCGCATGCATGAAAAAACGTTCAGGAATGCGGTAAGAAGCGCGGGATTGAACCCCTATTATTTCCAGATGGCTAACATACGGGAGCAGGTCTCATGGGTGACCAAAGATTCCCGTGAAGCCACTGAAAAAGCCAAATCCCTCGTGGCAGCCGCGGTGGGGAGGGTCTTCTTTCATCAGCCCCTCACCACCCGTGAGGTCTCGGTTACAAAGTCCGTGCTGGTGATCGGCGGTGGGATTGCCGGTATGCAGGCGGCCCTGACCAGCGCCAATGCGGGATACCAGGTCTATCTGGTGGAGCGGGAACCCTCTATTGGAGGGCATATGGCCAAATTCGACAAAACCTTTCCCACTTTGGATTGCGCGGCCTGCATCATGACGCCGAAAATGGTGGATGTGCTTCAGCACCCCGATATCACCCTGTACACCTGGAGTGAAGTGGAGAAAGTGGAAGGGTTTATCGGGAATTTCGAAGTCACCATCAAAAAGAAACCCCGCTATGTGGATGAAGCAAAATGCACAGGCTGCGGCACCTGCATGCAAAAATGCCCGACAAAGAAAATCGTCAGCGAGTTTAACGAAGGATTGAGCTTCCGCACGGCGATTTACACGCCTTTTCCCCAGGCCGTGCCCAATGTGCCGGTGATCGATGCCACAAACTGCATCGTGCTTGGCAAAAATAAGAAGTGCGGAGTCTGCGCTAAATTCTGTGCAACAAAAGCCATCGATTTTGAACAGAAACCCGAATTCCTGACCCTCAAGGTGGGAGCCATCATTACCGCCACGGGTTTCCAGGCCGTGGACCCCACGAACCTGGAACAATACGGCTATGGCCGTTTTCCCGAAGTCTACACCAGCCTGCAATTCGAACGTCTGAACAACGCCACAGGCCCCACGGCGGGACAGGTGGTGATGAAAAACGGCAAAACACCGGAACGGGTGGCCATTATCCATTGTGTGGGTTCCAGAGACACCCGCCACAAGAAATACTGTTCCAGGGTCTGCTGCATGTATTCCATGAAATTCGCCCACCTGCTCAGGGAAAAAACCGGGGCCGAGGTCTGGGAATTCTATATTGATATAAGGTCTCCGGGAAAACTCTACGAAGAGTTCTACAACCGGGTCCAGGAAGAAGGGGTACGCTTTGTCCGGGGACGCGTGGCTGAAGTTACGGACATCATCGATGACCCCAGGGACAAGGGACGGCTCACCGTGATCGCGGAAAGCACCCTGACCCGGCGTACAGTCCGCCTGCCCGTGGATATGGTGGTTTTAAGCGTGGGCCTTGAACCGGCCCGGGGCTCTGAGGATATCGGCAGGCTTCTAGGTGTTTCCAGGGACGGAGACGGATGGTTCAACGAGCTCCATGCCAAACTGGCTCCCGTTGCCACACCCATCTCCGGGATTTTCCTTGCCGGCTGCTGCCAGGGTCCCAAGGATATTCCGGATACCGTGGCCCAGTCCATGGGCGCGGCAGGCGAAGCCATTGCCCTTCTTTCAAAGGGCAAGGTCACCACCCAGGCCGAAATATCCCATATTGATCCAGACCTGTGCTCGGGCTGTAAGAGCTGCATCGAGGCCTGCTCCTATTCGGCGATCCGCTTTGACGAAGCCCGAAGAGTGGCCGTGGTCAATGAGGCCCTTTGCATGGGCTGCGGGAGTTGCGCTGCTGCCTGCCCCAGCAGCGCCGCCGGGGTAAAACATTTTACCGACAAGCAGGTGATGGGCGAAATCGAATCATTATTATTGTAACTTTTTTGATGGTGAAATCCATGTCTGACTTTCAACCCAAAATTATCGCACTGGTATGTAACTGGTGCACCTATACCGCGGCAGACCTTGCCGGAACCTCCCGGCTCAGTTATCCTGCCAATATCCGGATGATCCGGATGATGTGCACGGGCATGATTGATCCCAAGTATATCCTGAAAGCCTTTTTGGATGGCGCGGACGGAGTGTTTATCGGCG
>Ga0180007_10004417_pt1 | contig 14901 bp, 14 predicted proteins | sample MM_PC_MetaG_FD_121122 | JGI IMG/M metagenome (GOLD analysis project Ga0180007, IMG submission 121122) | Groundwater microbial communities from the Aspo Hard Rock Laboratory (HRL) deep subsurface site, Sweden - MM_PC_MetaG | ecosystem: Environmental > Aquatic > Deep subsurface > Groundwater... | reverse complement strand
GAAATGGGATTTAAGTCAGAAGAAATTTCAGGATTGGTTGAAAGAGCATCCTGACCTCTATAAGCCTGAATACTTTGCCAACCCAATACAAAATCCTAGCCTTTTCAAAGACCCTGGATGGTATGGTTATACTATCGGCAATGTTGCCCCAGCTATGGTAGCAGCTTTAGTAACGACAGTTGGAACAGCAGTAGTTACTCGGAATCCTCTTGCTGGTGCTGTTGCTGGGGCTGCTATAATAACACCTTTGGAAATGGGGCAAGTCTATGATGAGATGATAGCCAATGGCGCACCACCAACTATGGCTACTGATTATGCAGCTACCATTGGGACAGCTATTGGTTCAGTAGAAATTGTCCCTGGACTTATTTATGCCAAGACCGTAGCTCCAGCGTTTATGAGATTCTTCAAACAAAATCTAACCAGGGAAATGGCTAAAAGGGTTGCTCAAGGACTTTCACTAAAAGGATTATTGGCAACTGCTACCAAGGTAGAAGTTAGTGAGACAGCTGAGGAAGTTCTCCAGGATGCCATGCACAATGCGGTTATTAAAACAATCTACCAAAATCATAGTCTCATAGAGGGACTTGACCAAACAGCTATTGTATCGGCGATTGCCTTTTTGCCTTTCACTGCTTTTGGTGTTGGCTCTGCTTATTATAACATGAAAACTAATTTACCTCCAGCTATGCAGGATGAGATAGACGAAATAAGTAATAAAATGAAAGATGCTGGATTATCTGAAGAACATGCTGAGGCAATAGCCTTGGCCAAAGTTATGGAGACAAGACAGGGCGAAGCTGCTGTAAAGAAAGCTGCTGAGGAAGCAGGGGTTAAACCTTTTGTGCCAGAGGTTGCTGCCCCAGAAGCAATAGAAACCTTCCTTGCTACTCCTGATACTCAGATTGTTAGACCATCTACTGAAGTAGTTAATGCCCTGAAGGACAGAGGGTTTTCTTCTGATTATATCGGTAAGATGACTATCCCTGAAATGAAGCAGGCATTAAGGCAACCAGTTCCCGAAGCCGTAACACCAGAAGCAATAGAAATGCCACCCGAAGCCCGGGCAGAGCAAATAATCAGGGCTAACGCATTATTAGAACAAAGACCTGATGTAGAGCCAAACCAGATAGTATCTATTGGCGTGGGAACGGCTGGCGAAGTGATTATAAGAACTGATGCTGAAGGTAAGGCTATGGTATCGGCTTTAGTTCAAATGAGGGAGGGGCAATTAACTGTAGTTAATCTAGTAAAAGCTGAAGGTTCTGGCAAGGAAGGAACGGCAGCAGTTAATGAAGTTCTTGATTATATGAAGAAGGAAGGCATAGTCTCAGCGCCTGAAGCAGAGTGGTCGCCAGCAGCGAGGAGGTTGGCAGAGAGACGAGCCGAAGTTACACCTGCTGCCCCAGAGGTTGCAAAAACTATAGCAGACACACCATTAAATATAACAGGTATGCAAGGTACAAGGGTTGCATTACAAGAAGCAGGAATAACCTTTGCGACATCTAATCCTACTATACGAGAGATTGTTGCTAAACTTGATGAGGTTGATTCTCGTTTGGCATCTATACCTAAGAGGAATATAAAACAGATTGCCCAACTACAGCATGGGCGTGATGTTCTACTAGGACAAGCGAAGATACAAAGTGGACTGGACGAGGTAGGTTTGCGGGAAGTAGTCATTACTCCTAAACCAGTAGCACTCCCCACCGCCGAAGCTGGTATGCCTGAAGCTCCAAAGGTTGAGGCGGTTGCTCCTGAAGAAGTAGCACCAGAAATTCCCATTGAGGATACTGTTAAAAGCCAATTAGATGAACTTAGCAAGATGTATGATTATTGGCGAACTAAGCTCAAAACTGCTGAAGAAACTAAGGCTTCACTTGCTAATTTCGTAAAAGAGAACCTACCACTTAATGTCAGAGGTAAATATTTGGGTGCTGTGGCTAGAGTAAAAACCGATGCTCAACTTCAAGCTCAGATGGCTAAAGTACAGGAATTTGCCGAGTTAAATGCTCAGAAGATTCTCAAGACTGAAATCAGGAAAGTAATCAAGGCAACTCAGGCTAAGGTCAAAGAGCATATACTAACAGGCAAATTTACCCCAGATACGCAAAGGCGGTTAGATGTTCTGAACCATAACTTAGATATGGATAGAGATGTATCCAGGGAAAAGATAGCAGACAATATCGCTAAGTTTGAAAGTGGGGAATTATCCTATGAAGAAATGCTTGTAGCCAATGAAGCCCTTAACTTCGCTGGTATTGAGGGAATGTCCTCAGAGGAATTAGCTAATACACTGGACTATATTAAGGTCTTGAGGGATGTAGGCAAGTCCGCACGTCAAGCTAAGCAAGAAGCTGCTACTGAACGCATCAAACAGATACGAACAGACATTGGGAATATCCTCACTGGTGGGAAGGGATTAAAGACAGGTATAGGTGCTGTTCCCAGAGGTGAACTGGCTGCTAAACCTGGCTGGTTAGATACTTTCACTAACTGGCAATATGGAATAGACAACCTAGCTGATAAACTCAGTAAACTTGACCCAACCTCTAAACCCTATCAAAGCGAGATAAATAAATTCATGGCGCAGGTTCATAGGGCTACAAATAGACAGGTCATAGGCACTAAAGAAGCTTACAATGAGGTAAAGGCTGCTGTGGCTGATGTATTTGAGGTAAAGGGCACACACGATATAAACCAAGTTCTTAATATTTTGGATGAGGAAGTCAATCTCGGCACATTTGAATTGACCAATGAATATAAGGCTAATCATCCCAATGCCACTACCATCAATATCAATATAACCAGAGATGAGATGATTTCCAAATATATGCAGGTGCAAGACCCTACCCTCGATAATACCTTTACTACGGGCATGGGTTGGTCGCAAGAGGTTAGGGATGCAATTACAAATAATCTGACTGACCAAGAAAAAGCACTTGCTGATTCCATATTTAACTTTTATGAGGGGTATTATCAGTCAGTAAATGAAATCTATCAAGAGTTATACAATGTAGATATGCCTCATAATCCCAAGTATTCACCCATTAGGCGAGACTTTGAAAGTAATGTTGCCGAGAATATCCTAACCTTTCAGGATGCTGCTCAGTACGCTTCGGTTCTCAATGGTAGTATTAAATCAAGGGTAAAGAATATCAGACCATTAAAATTCAATGGGGCTACCAAGATACTCGCCAACCATATAGAGCAGATGGAGCATTTCAAGGCTTGGGCGGAAACCATGAAAGATTTGCGTAGAGTATTCGGTAGCCAGGAAATCAGGCAGGCTATTGAGCAATACCATGGGAAAGGCATTGTCCAGTTAATAGATACCTTTATGAACCAGATGGCTAGAGGCGGAGTAGAGATGGCAGCCACCAATAGGACAGCCGATTATCTCAGGAGAGCTTTTACCAAATCCATTCTAGCTATCAAACCTGTTATCGCCTTGAAGCAAATACCATCATTGTTTGCTTACATCTCGGAAATGAACGCAATGGATTTCTTTACTGGGATTGCTGATTTTTGGAAATCACCAGTCACCAATTTTAAGTTCCTTTACGAGAACTCGGAAATGTTCAAGGCAAGGGTATCGGTAGGCTTTGAACGAGACATACGGGCTGCTATGGAGAAACATGGCAAGCAAGCAATATCTGGAAAGGGTAAATTCACGGATTGGTTTTTGGTACAAATTAGGGGTGGTGATATATTTGCTGTAACTCAGGGTATGTGGGCTAAATATAAGGCTGGATTGAAAGCAGGTTTATCACAAGCTGAAGCGATAGCTGCTGCTGAGGATACTACTGGCAGGACTCAACCCTCATTTGGAATTGACACTCTGTCGGCAATTCAAAATGGGGGGTCATGGTTAAAGTTAATGACCATGTTCCAGAATCAGCCTAATAAATATTTCAGAATGGTTGGCGATAATTTACGAAACTTTAAATATGGGCGTGGTTCGAGAGCAAAGGCAGCCTCAATTATTCTTCTAGCGTGGGTGATTCTACCTATGATGTTTCAATATATCGCCGATGCCTTCCAGTGGAAAAAGGAAAGGCAATTAAGGGCTGGTTTACTTGGCCCATTAAATTACATTCTGATAGGTGGGCAGATGGTTCAATCTGCCTGGGGATGGTTGACTGACCAGCCTTTTGATTATCAGATTAGCCCTGTGGCACAAACTGCCGATGACCTGAAGAATATCTTTATGAAGGCTAAGAAATTAGTCAATCAAGGATTAGACCCGTATAAAGATATAGATGTTAATGATGTAGCTTCACTGGTAGAATATCTGGCTAAAGCAGGGGGTCAAGTAACTGGCTTACCGACCCCTTATCTTGTTCAAGTTGAAAAAGGTATCAGAGAAAAGATGGCATCGGGTGAAGAGATAAATATTAAAGATTTCCTGTTTAGTCAGTGGGCTTTAGAGCCACCTGCTAAAAATGCTGAGCAGAAGGTTGAAGAGGCTAACCTTAAACTAGGTGAGATAAAAGAAGGGCAGGAAGATTTACCGCTTACTGAAAAGGAATTAAAGATTTATACGACTATAGATTGGTTTAATGAAATAGGAGATGCTTATAGTAAAGTGTTACCTCAAGATGTCTTAGATAATCCTAAAGCATCGTCTGAAAGTAAGCTCTGGGCTGAATTTGCCATAGCTCAATCCCAAGCCAATATATTGCCTAACGTGCCTTTGTATAAGATAAATACAGAGGATAATGAAGATACTATTCTCAATTATCGTGAGCAGTGGCAAGCAAGGCAAAAGATAAGTAGCCTTCAAAAGTTGAAGGAATTTGACCAGCTATATCCTAAAGCCTATTTGGGTAATGTTACTCGGCAACAATATGATTTACTGAAAAAATATCTTGAAGCGGAAGATAAAGACAGTTTTCTTGAATCTCATCCTGAATTGAAGATTAACCCCCGTGATGAATGGTTAAAAGGTAATCCAAAAGAAAATGCTTTATTAGCATTAGCTGGCGATGCTAAAGTCCTGACTAAAGAAGCCTACAACCAATTTAAGAATTTGCTTAAACCATACGATATTCCAGATGATGCTATACCCGAACTGACATTACCTCCTGAAGGTTCGGCAGAAACCCATTTTAGTTATCTGGATATGGTAGCTAACGGTAAAGAGACAAGTTGGGAAGCACAATTACTACTAAAACAAGATGCTGTAAAAGCTAAGGAGAATAAAGTGCAATCCTATGTCCAGTGGCGAACTGATGAGGGGAAGCCACTTACTTTATCTGATACGCCAATAGTCTCTCTTGAGATAAAAACTGAAGCTAAATATAAAGAGATTTACGATAAACTTAAGGCTTTCAAGGATAAAGATTCGCCAGATTATAAGGATGATAAAGTCAAGGATGAGAATGGTTTGACTGAAAGAGATAAAGCTGTTGCTGAACTGAAGGCTACCAAAATTACAGATGAATATACTTATTATGACCTTGAGAAAAAGGTAGAGGCATTAGAAAAAGGAACTGACGAAAATCCAATGCCTGATAATGTAGTCAATGCTCATATTGAATACAACAGACTTCTGAGACAAGAAGGCATGGGAGCAACAAGTGCAGAAGTTATGTTATTCCGAGTGGATAATGACTTCTACAATCAATCACGTCTTGATAAGGACTTGTGGGGTAGTGATGCTTTTACTGAAGATGTGGATAGAACCCGAATTCCTATTTGGCGGATTGATGCCAAGTATCGCAAAGAGGATGATTGGTATGATAACGGCATACCAGATAAACATAAAGACATTGTCAATACAGATGCCAGAGATGATACTATTGCTAAAGAGCGTAAGGCTTATCTAAGTCAGAATCCAGAATATGAGAAGGATAGATACCGCCGTGATGCTTATGGAATAGTTGGCCCAGCACCAACTTACAAACCTTTCCCTAAAGGCATGGTAGAAACTTATGTAGAATGGTTTACCAGCCCTGACATTAAAAAGCCTGCCGATTGGGAAATTGAATGGTATGAGGATGACTGGTATCTCATGGAGCATCTTCTATTTTATCAGACTATGGTAGACATGGGAACATGGAAGGATTATTTAAATGAAAAAGATAAGAATGGAGTAGCATATAAGGACAAACTCCCTTCCAGATTAGTCTTTGACAAGTACCAATATTATCTTAAAAACTTAATCTCAGGTAAGCAAAGGCAGGACTTCCGAGCGGATAACCTTGACCTGGATGCCTGGCTGGTTCTGGCAAAGGGATATACTTCGGTTACGGAGCAGAGACAGCAAACTGTAACCGCAACGCAAAAATTACTGGAAAAACTAGCGGGCATACAACAGAACTTGGAAGCAATAAAAATAAAATAGGAGGTAGTTAAATGCCGTACAGTCCAGAACAGAGAGCATTGTTTGGGATAGCACTGTCAATGCTGAAAGGCAAAACGCCTTATAGTTACAGTGCAGCAGCAGCCAAGATAGCTAAAAGCAGTTCAAAGGCGGAACTCAAGCGGATGCTTGAAGAAGGAGTCAAGAAAAGCTAATGCCTACTATCTCGACCATTAAGCTTATTGAGGACAAGATACAACTCATTGAGAATGAAGGCTTTGGTGAAATTATTATCAAGGTAAGGAACGGCATTGTCTGGAGAGTAATTAGCTCTGTAGATATACTACTTGATAAACAACCCCTTGACAAATTTCCTGATTAGTGGTATAGGTAAAATAACAATAGAATAAAGTTTAATCCTAAACGAAGGACGTAGAAGGATTGGTAAACAATGCCAATCCTTTTTTTATTGTCAAATATAGAGGGAGGGAATTAAATTGACCGTAGCTACAGATGAGAAAGGCACTATGCTCGATGCTAAAGGCATTAAAACCCCTGAAGCAAAAGGCAAAACCCCTGAACCAAAGGAGGTATCGTCAAAGGAAGCACTACCTAAGCTGTATACCCAGGCTGAAGCTGATGCACTCGTTCATGCAGCCAAGTCAGAAACAGGGAGGAGACTCAAGGAAATAGAGGTTGAACGGGATAGTCTGAAAGCCCAGATTCTTTCTAAGGATAATGCGCTTGAGGATATTCAGGATGAGATTAAATCTGCTAAACAACAGATAGATGAACTTACCAGTGATGACCCTGCAAAGTTTGACCTTGTAAAAAAGCAGCGTGAACTAAGGGAACAAGAGCGACAGATAAAAGCTGACAAGTCGGCGATTGAACAGGAAAAGGAATCACTTAAACCGGCACAGGAAACTAAGAGGGAAGTAGAGATATGGGAAGTAGCCTCCTCTTTTGAGGATGGCGACCCTATTAAACTCAAAGCACTTGCTGATAGTTTTGAGGCAAAAAGCAAAGAAAGGTATCAGCAAATTGCAGAAATTCTTGGATGGAAACCTAAAGGGGCTGAAGTAAAAACCGAACCTGAAATCGAGCCAATGAAACCTTATCCTGGACTTACAGAAGGTGGAGCGCACTCACTTGGGAATTTACCTCCCAAAGACATGCTAAAGGAAATTGAAAAACAATTAACACAATAGGAGGAATACAATGGCTTTGACACTTGCAGACCATGCAGCTACGGCTGCAAATGAGGGTAAACTGGTTTTATCAGAAATAGCTCTCTGGGCTTTGGAACAATCGGCTGTTCTACAGATTCTTCCCTGGGCTACTAATCCTGAGCTAGCAGTTCAAATCACAGCTTGGGCGAGTTTACCCACTGTTGGAACAAGAAAGGTAAATGCCACATTCTCTGAATCTACTGGTGAATACCAACAGAAGATAGAGGATAAATATATTTTTGGACATTACATTGACGTAGATACCGTTATTGCTGCTGCTAACCCTAATGCCAGGCAGAATCAAAGAAAAGCATCAGCTAAGGCGATATCTTTCAAGTTCAACAATATGTTTATCAATGGCGACCCGGCATCTGATGAGTTCAAGGGGCTGAAAAACAGAGTGACTGATGTCTATAACGATGGCTATACCGACCAGTATTTTCTTGGTGGCAGTTCAACAAGTGGACGTGGTGTTCTTTATGACTCAACCGAGCAACATCACTTCCTTGATAGCATTTCTCAACTCGTTGAAGTAACCGCAGAGGCTAACCCGGATGCCCTATTTATGAACTCCAAACTTTATCTCTGTGTGGAATCAGCCACAAGACGCACCAGCTTGCTAAAGCAGGATAAAGATATGTTCGGCAGGATAATCAATATGTGGGGCACGATACCTATTTATAAACTCGGCCCTATTTCCGCTTTCTCAACTACATTGATTCTGCCAAATAGTGAGACGCTTAATAGCGGTACTGATGAGACCTCAATCTATGCCTGTAAGTTCGGCGAGGAGGAATATCTCTGGGGAATCCAGCAGAAACCTATGGAAGTCATAGACCACGGACGCCTTTCATCCGCATCGAAATATCGGGATGAGGTTCAGTGGGTTGTTGGTATGGCTGTCAACAATCCCAGAGCAATAGCCAGAGCTTATGGATTCGTGGCTGATGCTGGGGCATAAAGAGGAAAGGAAAATAACAGAGGAGGATAAACAATGTTTGATTACAATATGATTCTGATGGACGGTTCAGTATCTACAACTGGTAGCTTAGATGACCCTGCTGTCTCAACTGACAGAAGTGATACCACTGGGGCAGCTGTCATTGATTTGGGTATAGGTGGGACACCAGCTTCAGGCTTAACCGCTGTCTTGGTGCTGGCCGATGACCTTGCCGATAACAGTTATACCCTGACGGCATACATGGAAGCCTGCGCTCTGGCTACTTTTGCTAGTGCTATAGAGCGGTTGGGTAACTTTGGTGTAGCCAATGTCACTGAGGGGGTTATCCTTGATACTGAAACTCCGTGTGTGGCTACTGTCAGGTTCGCTACCAAGAAGAGGTATGTCAGGATAAATCTTACAGTGAGTAATACCTTTGGCTATATCTACGTATATCTGACTCCATTCGCCTTTAAGAGACTGTAAGGGAGGTAGCTAATGTCTGAAGCAATACAGACGGAAAAGCTGGAATTTGCGGCTGGGTATATCTATACCACTGACCAGGCTGGAAACAGGGTAAAGCACTCAATAGCCAATATGCTCAGAGCTGCCGATATACCTACGGGATTAACCTATTCACAGGTGCAGGCTATCACAGGGCTTGCCAATATCCTTGGTGTACTCATCAAGGAATTAGTTGAACAGGAAGTAATCAAACCTGAATTTATGGATGGTTTCGACCTGGGGGACATAATTGAGGAGATTGACAATGCTGGTGGTAGTTATACTGAACCTGATATAGGAATTGACACTTAGAGGAGGTAATGCCTATACGGAAATAGTATTGGGTCTCTGTGGAGTTCGGACACTCAAGCTATATAAGAGTGGATAACTCCAAGCCGAAAGGCTTATCCATTCAATAAACAAAATCTAAAAATCAAAAGGAGAAAAATGAGTTCATTGCAAGAAATAAAGGCAAAGGTAGAACAAGCAAGCCCTTCCGTTAAAACATCGGATATGGATAATCCCACGATGTCCAAGATAGGGCAGCTCTGGACGGCGGACTGGAAATATAAACTGGCTGCGGCTGGTAAGGTTTTCCGCATGAGTATCGGTACTATCGCAGGCGGGACTGACGTTGTGCCTGTAGGTGATGCTACCGGTGGTATTGACCTGGATCAGCCTGAAGGTTGTGTCAGTATTAGTAGCGGTGTCCTAATCCCTATAGAGCTTGAGATTGCCGGTACAAGCGATACTGATGCTGCTGCCGATAATGTCCAGATTCTACTCTGTGCCGATAGGTCAGGGGCTATGGAATCTACTGGACTGGATAATGGAACGCAAGAGACTCCTGACAACCTGCTTGATGGTGGGGAGGCATTTGGTGGGACTGCTGTTAGTCTGTTTACCTCAGACGTAACTACCGACCCGACCATCAGTGACATCATCCACTACCGAATGTGGCAGAACCTTGTCGCCGGGGGTGCTACAACTACGCAGCTTGGCCTTGAAGTACCGTCCTTCTATGACCGATGGGAAGCTAGTGTTCCTACCTTCCTAGCTGGACCATGCGACCTGTTACTGTATGCTGCTGGCACGGTAGCTTTCACCTTTATGGGTTCTCTAGTCTTTGCTCACGTACCCAGAACTTGGATTCCACTAGCTGACTAAAGATAGTAAAGGTTAATCTATAAGGGCGGGGGTATTGACTTATCCCCGCCCTTGTGGTATTCTAAAAAAAGAGAGAAGTGTAAGTGAAGAGAAATAGCCCCGAAGAGAAATTCACAGACGAAGTCATTAAGTGTATTGATTGCAATACTGGCTTTATCCTTACATCTGGTGAACGCCAATTTTATTTAGACCGTAAGTTAAATCTACCTAAACGTTGCCATGAATGTCGGGCTAAACGTAGGAAAGGAGTTCACTAATGTCAGAAAAAAAGGTAGTAACATTAGTTGGCAAGGGAGATTCTTGGGTATATTGCCCATTTATGGGGGAAGTATGGGGTATCTCATCGGTACTCGGTGTACCAGAGATGCGTGATAAGCATTATGATAAGGTCTTTGCCTTTGACACATTAGACAAGAGCAATTCCTATGCGTCTGAGAAGTTGGGAGAGTACCTTACCGTTGCTAAAGAAAGAGGGATACCTATAGTCTCTACTAGAAAGTATGCCACTGAAAGGTATCCGTTGGTGCAGGTCTTTCAAGAGTTAGGCACAACATTTTTCCGGCCAACTATTTCATATATGATAGCACTTGCTATCTACATGAAATACGATATGCTACACATCTATGGTATAGACCAGAATAAAGAAGAAAGGTATATCCGCTCTCGGCCTTTTGTAGACTTCTGGCTTGGAATAGCTCTAGGGAGAGGTGTTCAATACACTATAGCCAATAAGGACTTCCCTTCGTGTACGCCAACGTCTATGCAACAGATTGTGGACAAGGTTAAGCATCCTAAAATAGCAGGGGAACAGATTACCCAAAGCTCCGATGGATTAACAGGTAGTGGAGATATTGTAAATATCCATAATCTTTAAGGAGAGAATAGTGAGAAACGTTGACCACAAGTGGGGACATGAAGAGATAATAGTTGAAACTGAGAATTACTGCTATGAGCTACTTCACCAAAATAAAGGGTGGGTTAGCTCATATCATTATCATCCACTGAAACAGGAAACATTCGTTCCCCAAAAAGGGGAGGTTCTGGTGAATGTTAAGGGGACTGAGTTCTTGTTAGTTGAACCATACACAATAAATCCCAATACTCCCCATAGCTTCCATGCTGTAACTGACGCGGTTATAGCTGAAGTCTCTACAAAGCACATGGATAATGACGTTGTTAAATTGCAGGAGGCTTATTATCGTGGATAGAGTATTTATCATCGCCGAGATTGGCCACAACGCAAATGGCTATATGGATAATGCTAAGAAGCTCATTGATATGGCAGTTGAATGTGGCTGTGATGCTGTCAAGTTTCAGAAGAGAACGCTGGATGTCGTCTATACCAGAGAGTATCTTGACAGCCCCAGAGAAAGTCCGTGGGGGACTACACAGAGAGAGCAGAAAGAACAAATAGAGTTTAACAAAGAAGAATATGACGAAATAGATAGATATTGCAGAGCAAAAGCTATTGAATGGTTTGCTTCTGCATGGGATATAGAAAGCCAGCTTTTCCTTAGACCATACAATTTGAAATATAATAAGATCGCTTCGGCTATGCTAACTAACATTCCTTTCCTGAAGGTAGTGGCTGAAGAGAGAAAGCATACCTTCATATCTACTGGAATGAGCACCTTTGATGATATTGATAAAGCGGTAGATATTTTCAATAAATATGGATGTCCCTTTACCTTAATGCACTCTGTAGCAATTTATCCGTGCAAGTTAGAAGAGCTGAACTTAAGTTGTATCAAAATGTTGAAAGATAGGTATGGTTGTGATGTTGGTTATAGTGGCCATGAAGTAAGCCCTATGCCCTCCATTATGGCAGCAGTCTTTGGAGCTGTAGCTATCGAAAGACATATAACACTGGATAGGACTATGTATGGGTCAGACCATCCAGCTTCTTTGGAGAAAAGGGGATTGCAAATAATGGTGGATAATATCAGGAATATACCTGTATGTTTTGGTGATGGTATTAAGAGAATATTACCGGAAGAAGAAGTTATAGCTAGAAAGTTGAGGTATTGGGAATAATTTACTCTTTCGATATTGACGGCACTATCTGTACTGATACCAATGGTGATTATGAAAAAGCTGTTCCTTATAAGGATAGGATAGATAGGATAAATAAACTGTACTATGAAGGGCATACAATTATCCTGTTTACTGGTAGAGGGAATACCACTGGGATAGATTGGGGAATGGTTACAAAACAGCAACTAAAAGAATGGCGCGTAGCCTATCACCAGCTTATCTTTGGGAAACCTTATGCTGAAATCTATATAGATAACAAGGGAGTAAATGCAGATGTTTTCTTTAGAAGGTAAAAAGGCGATTATAACAGGCTCATCAGGTGGAATAGGGTCAGCTATAGTTGAAGGATATAAGGAAGCCGGGGCTATCGTTTGGGGATTGGATATAAAAGAAGGTTGTGATATTACTGACTTCGATTCCGTTAAGCAGTTGTTCGGCCCTATCTCTATGAATATAGATATTTTAGTCAACTGCGCTGGTATCACCCTGCCCAACTGGACTGATGATAACGACCTATATCCAGATGATGCCTGGGATAGAACAATACTCACAAATCTGACTGCTCCTTGGAGGCTATGTAAGTTAGTGTTCCCATACATGAAAGAACACGGTGGCTCTATCATTAATGTTACCAGTGTTACCGCAGAGCAGGGGTTCTCAAATAATCCTGCCTATGGGGCTGCTAAGGGTGGGTTAAAGATGGTGACAAAGTGCATAGCTATGGACTGGGCCAAGTATGGTATCCGGGCTAATAATCTAGGGTTTTCTTGGATTAGGTCAAAGATGACTACGACAAGTTACAACGACCCTGAAATGAGGAAGAAGAGAACTGACAGGTTGATGATAGAGAGGTATGGAGAACCAGAGGAAGTAGTTGGTATGGCTATTTACTTAGCCTCCGATGCTTCCAGCTTTGTCACCGGGCAGGATTTCTACATTGATGGCGGATTTTTGAGTAAGGGGGTATAGAAAGATGAAGTCAGAATATGTAGACTGTTACCTTTGTGGTAGCAATGACAATCGATACTTATATCATAGCTATGCAGGTGACATCTATGTTAAATGCAATGTATGTGGGTTAGTCTATCAAAATCCAAGGGAAACGACTCTCTATGACAACACTTATTGGGAGGCATCAACTGACCCTGATGGGGTGACTAGATACCTATTAGAAGAAAGGGAAATCAAGATAAAGACTCAGTATTATTGGGATGTTAAACAACTGGAAAAGTTATCTCCAGGCAAGATACTGGATGCAGGGTGTGGCCCCGGTTTCTTCTTGTCGGCCGTTAGTAATGCTTGGGAAAAACACGGGACAGATGTCTCAGAGTTTGCTACTAACTATGCCCGAAATCTCCTTCCCAATGCTACCATCTTCACAGGTGAACTCCAGGAAGCTGGCTATCCTAATGAACATTTTGATGTGGTCTACTGCTTTGAGGTTATAGAACACATTGGCAATCCCCTTGTTATGGTGAATGAGATACGAAGAATAACTAAACTTGGCGGTCTTGTAATCTTCAGCACACCCAACATGGATAGCTTTGTCGCTAAGAGGTTCGAGGGGAACTTCAGGTTATTAGGTACTCCCCATATTGTCATGTGGTCAAAGACAACCCTCTCTATGTTGTTAAGGGCAAGTGGGCTAGAACCCGTCAGGGTACACTACCCATATTTTAGAACTAAGTATTTCACTTTGAAGAACCTACTCCGCTTATGGGACACAAGAAAGGTGTCTCCTCCTTTCTATGGGAATGATATGATTATACATTCAAGAAGGGTAAGTTGATTATAGGCTTAATACCTGCAAGATCGGGGAGCAAGACTCTTCTCCACAAGAATATTCATCTTTTGGGTGGATACCCTATAATTGCCTTCGCCATAATAGCTTCCAGGCTATCATCTAAGATTGATAGAACAATAGTAACCACAGACTCACCTGAGTATGCCGAGATAGCCAGGTACTATGGTGCAGAAACCCCATTCCTACGGCCACTGGAAATCTCAACCGATACTTCTACGGACTTAGAATACGTCCAGCATTTACTGGGATGGCTTGATAAGAAAGATTACCCTGAGTATGTAGTCCAGCTTAGGCCATCTACCCCACTAAGAGACCCAGAGATAATAGATAATGCCATTGAACTCATTAAGGGACACCCAAACGCAACCTCTCTTCGGTCAGTACATCTAGCTAGTAGGCCGCCGCATAAATCTTTCTATGTCAAGGATGGATATTTGAAGGGCATATTTGCCGATACCGATACTAGACCCGAATACTATAATCTACCTAGACAATACTTCCCACAGGTTTATGACCCAAACGGCCACGTAGATATAATAAAGAGTGATGTGGTAGGTAAGAATACCTTGTATGGTTCAAGGATGATAGCCTTTATTACGAAGTTTGGAGGCGAGTTCGATGACAAAGAGGAGCTCTTGTATCTTGAATGGGTGCTACAGAAATACGGCAATCCTGTGTATGACTACCTAAAGGCTAATTATAAGGAGGAGATATGCTAACAGCAATCAGGCATACAGCAATCATGGTTAAGAATATAGAGGAAGCCCTGAAGTTCTATCGTGACCTTCTGGAGTTCAATGTAATCAGAGATGCTATAGAGGTTGGAAGGCACGTTGATGCCATCTTTGGCAAGGGGAATTACTTTCGCGAAGTCAAGTTGTCAACCACTGATTCTCTGGAAGATGGAACAGTG
>Ga0180007_10004416_pt1 | contig 14902 bp, 8 predicted proteins | sample MM_PC_MetaG_FD_121122 | JGI IMG/M metagenome (GOLD analysis project Ga0180007, IMG submission 121122) | Groundwater microbial communities from the Aspo Hard Rock Laboratory (HRL) deep subsurface site, Sweden - MM_PC_MetaG | ecosystem: Environmental > Aquatic > Deep subsurface > Groundwater... | reverse complement strand
CCAACAAGATGATGGCGAATTGGACCGGGTAGCGTGCCACAGCGTATAATATATACATATGAAATTCCTCTCTTTTCTTCTCCTTATAGTCGTAGGATTTTTCTTCTTCCTGGGAGCTAAAGCTCAAGAGCCGACTACTCGCCTGTACCTTGTTCCCGCAGAGACCACGATGGATGTAGATGAGGAGCAAGTGGTTAAAGTAATACTTGAGACAGAGGAGTCAATCACTTCTTTAAAGGCATACCTTACCTTTGACCCTTCGGTGCTTGCGGTGGCAAGCATTGAGGCAGTAAAGGAAACATTTTCTTATTGGTGGGAGAGTGAGGATGGAGGAGGGATGGTGAAGCTCCAGGCCTCCGAGCCCTCTCCCGGAGTGAGCGGAACCACAGAGATTGCACGATTCACCATGAAGGGTATCAGAGAAGGCGCGTCTTCTCTTTCTTTCCACGATTCTTCCCTTGCTCTTTCCAAGACAGATGAAAACCTGCTGGATGTGGAGCAGCTGTTTCTTGGATCTGTAACGATAGAAAGAGGACAGACACCAGGAATCTCTATTCTTCCAAGTGCCATTGTCGTGTTCTCCCTACTCACCCTCGTCTTTTTTGGTGCCTTTATTCTGTTCAAAGCGCGGTTTGCGAAAAAAGAAGGAATATAGTAAGGTGGGAGCATCGTGAAGCAAGGCGCTTTTCTCTACTGGTTTGGAATTGGAGCGGTGCTCCTTGGAATAGGGAGTGTGTTTTTTGTCGTCCAGCAAGGATACGGGGGACCTTTCTGGAGAGAATATCTTAGGCCTGTTCTTTTTCTCTCACAAGTAATTCCTGGGCCTAACGAGGCCGTACTTTACTCTTACCCTTCAAGCGGGAGTTTTCAGACAGGGCAGAATGTTGCGGTGGAGCTGCGCATGTCAGCTTCCACGAACGTCACCTCCCTCAAGGCCTATCTTACATTTGACCCCGCGGTGCTTCAGGGCTCTTCTATTAATCACTCTACCTCTGTCTTTACCACTTGGTGGGAGGAGACCTTTGATAACGCAACCGGCGTGGTGAAGCTCCAGGCCTCCGAGCCCTCTCCTGGAGTGAGCGGAAACAATCATCTTGTGGCGGTTATCAATTTTCAGGCGACCGGAGATGGCACAAGCCAGGTTGCTTACGACCTTAGTTCTCTTGCGCTTAATTCAGCAGACCAGGATGTTTTGAATATTATGAGTTCAGAAGGCGGGAGTTTTCTAGTGGACGGAACCGCACCCTTTCGTTCCAACGCCTCTCCCACCGGAGAGCTTTCTTTGGGTACCACTTCCGCCACTCTTTCTCTTACTACCAATGAAGCGGCAACCTGTAGGTATGACACGAGCTCGGGAACGGCGTATGCCTCCATGGCGACTACGTTCATTACTACCGGGAGTACCGCTCATTCCAGCGGAGTGACAGGGCTCGCGAATGGGAACACGTATTCTTACTATATGAAATGCCAGGACACTATAGGCAACGCGAATGCCACGGATCTTCTTGTAGAGTTTTCTGTTGCTTCTGCTCCCGGAAGCGAGGACACCTCACCGCCGGTCCGCTCGAATGCCTCTCCGGAAGGAATCTTGATCGCGGGTACGGATTCTGTAACTCTTTCCCTCACCACCGATGAGGCGGCAACCTGCAAATACGATACAGAGACCTCTACTCTCTACGACGCCATGGGCGCCGTCTTCTCTACTACGGGCGGTACTTCGCATTCCAGTCAGGCGGCTGGGCTTGCGAGCGGTACTTCCTACGCGTACGCGGTCCGGTGCGCAGACGCTTCGGGCAACAAAAATACCACTGATCTCTTAATTGAGTTTAGTGTTGCTTCTGCGGATGGCGGAGGCGGTGGTGGAGGAGGAGGTGGTGGAGGTGGCGGCACCCCACTCCCTACCTACGCAAAAGGCGACTTGAATAAAGATGGAAAGGTGAACATTTTTGATTTAAGTATTCTTCTTTCCAACTGGGGGAAGAATGTGTCCGCGTACGAATTGGGCGGAGACACTACCATTAATATATTTGACTTGAGCGTAATGCTTTCTAACTGGACTGGGTAGTGGGGGTTGTGCGCATTAGAAGGCCTTGGTATTATAAGTGAACATACATTTAGATTTCTATGCGTATTTTCTCTTTTTGTTTTTCTTCCCTGATTTTATTAGCTGTTTTTTTGGGTGTTGAAGCGCGGGAAGCTTATGCTCAGGACGCGGTACTACGGCTCCTTCCTGCCATTGAGACCCATAATGTAGGGGAGGTAGTATCTGTGACGATTCAAGTGGATACGGGGGGAAATGGCGTAAACGCGGTTGCCGCGTATTTTTCTTACCCCTCTTTGCTTCTGGAGGCCTTGGAAATAGATAAGAAGGATTCCGTAATGACACTCTTCGCGGAAGAGAAGTTCTTGAATGGAGAGGTAAGGATTTCAGGCGGAAAGCCAACTCCTGGATTTTCCGGCACGCACACAATTGCTTCCGTGAAGTTTCGTGCTAAGGCAGGGGGAACTGCTTCTTTGCAATTCCAGGAGAACTCTGCGGTAGTGCGGGATTCAGACAACCAAGATATTATTAATCTTAGTCAATCTCAAGGGGCAACCTATACGATTACGGTTCAGCCCGTACCGGAGCCGACTCCAGAACCTTTGCCACAACCGGAACCAGAATCCCAGCCAGAGCCCGAACCAGAATCCCAGCCAGAGCCCGAACCAGAGCCCGAATCTGGAGTCCAACCAGAACAAGAACTAGAACCCCAGCCGCAGTCCCAGACAGAATCTGAAGCAGAGCAAGAACAGGAGTCCGAACGGGAAAACAACCTTCTCTTTCTTGGCTGGCTTGTTTTCAACGGGGCTTTGGCGCTGGTAGTGCTTAGCGGAATTATTTGGATTTTTGCGCTTCGTCAGAAGACCCCTTGACAGGATTTTCTACACGTATATAATGGGGAGGAGTTGGTTTTTTGTTTCCATATTTCATCTTTCTAACCCGTCCACCTTTTGAGTCCCGGGTTTTTACATAAGCAGAGTGCCGTCTAGGGTTTCTCCCTTCGAGGGTTTCGAGAAGGGAACTTTTGTTTGCCGCCCCATCTTTCCTCATGGCAACTTCCCTTCCCCTTAAACACTTTGGCAAGTCTGGCGTCCATCTGGACTTTCCCTACCTTCTTGCGGTCCAGCAGGATACCTGGAATACTTTTTGGAAGCAGTACTTCAAGGAGCTTCTTGAGGAGCTTTCGCCTATACGTGATTATACGAAGAAGGAGTTTGAGCTATGGTTCACGGATTTTAAACTCGGAGAGCCGAGCTATTCTTCTGATGTGGGAGCGAAAGAGAACGATGATTCTTTTGCGGCGCCCCTCCGCGTGCGTTGCCGGCTTCATAATCTTAAGACCGGGGAGGTAAAAGAGCAGGAGATCTATCTTGCTGATTTTCCCCTCATGACCGAGCGCGGCACGTTTATCGTGAATGGGGTGGAGCGTGTCGCAATCTCCCAGCTCATCCGTTCTCCGGGTGCGTTTTTTACCGCCCAGAATGTGCGCCGAAAGCGCTTATTTGGAGCGAAGCTTATTCCCAACCGGGGTGCATGGCTTGAATTCGACACAGAATTCTCGGGAGTCCTCGTGGCACGCATCGACCGGAAGCGTAAGGCCCCTGTCTCCACTTTACTCCGGGCCTTTGGATTAACCGAAGAGGATATCCGTAAGCAGTTGTGCGAGCAGGATACCGGGGAAATAAAGTGTGTTGAGGAGACCCTGCGAAAGGACACGGCAAAGACCCAGGAAGAGGCCCTCGTGGAAATCTACCAGCGTCTTCGGCCAGGGGATTACGTGACCCCGGAAAACGCAAAGGAGCTCATTTGGAACATGTTTTTCTCCTTTGAACGTTATGACCTTTCCCGTGTGGGAAGGTGGAAGACCTGGCAGCGTTTGCCCGAACTCAAGCCAAAGACGGAGCGTGAGATTTCCCTGGAAGACCGCGTACTCAAGACGGAGGACGTGATAGAAATTCTACGGGAGATTCTCCGGCTCAATAATACCCCGGGAGCCGAGCCCGACCAGATCGATCACCTTGGTAACCGGAGGGTGCGTTCGTTTGGAGAATTCCTCCAGAACCGTCTTCGAGTGGGTTTCATGCGCATGGAACGTATTGTGAAGGATCGCATGTCCACCCTGGACCCTGCGACCATTACCCCCGCACAGCTCGTGAATCCAAGACCGGTCATGGCAGTGATAAAGGAGTTCTACACATCCTCCCAGCTTACCCAGTTTATGGATAATGAGAACCCGTTAGCCGAACTTGAACATAAGCGCAGGGTGTCGGCCACGGGCCCCGGAGGGCTCACGAGGGAGCGCGCAGGGTTTGAGGTTCGGGATGTGCAACCCTCCCACTATGGAAGGATTTGTCCCATTCAGACGCCCGAAGGTCCGAATATCGGACTGGTGGGGCACCTTGCCACGTATGCGAAGATAAACCCGTACGGATTCGTGGAGACCCCCTACTTCAGAGTGAAGGACGGGAAGGTTACCGATGAGCTCGTTTCTTTTACCGCCTACGAGGAGGAGCAGTATGTAATCGCGCATGCGGGTACGCCGCTTGATGAGCACAGACGCCTCATTCCCGAGAAGGTGGCGGTCCGTATGTATGGAGAGCCGGGGGTTGCTACTCGCAGTCAAGTGGAATACATTGATGTGTCTCCCGAGCAGGCAATCTCCGTTGCCACGGCCCTCATTCCTTTTCTGCGCCATGACGATGCGAACCGCGCCCTTATGGGTTCGAATATGCAGCGCCAGGCGGTTCCTTTGATAAAGCCCCAGAGCCCGCTCGTGGGTACGGGACTGGAAGAGCAAGTGGCAAAGGATTCAGGGCTTACCGTGCTGGCCGCAGAAGACGGCGTAGTACAGGAGGCCGATGGCCAGCATGTGAGCGTTAAGGCACAGAACCCCAAGAGCAAGAACCCGAGCAGGAACTACGTCCTGAAGACCTTTGTGCGCACGAACCAGTATACCTCTTTTCATCAGAGGCCCGTGGTTCATAAGGGCCAGAAGGTGAAGAAAGGAGAGGTATTGGCAGACGGCGGGGCGATTGACCAAGGCAGATTGGCTCTCGGAACAAACCTGCTTGTTGCATTCCTTCCCTGGAGGGGAGGGAACTATGAGGATGCCATCGTGTTGTCGGAGCGTCTCGTGAAAGAAGACGCGTACACTTCCATTCACATTGAGGATTTCAGTTGCGATGTGCGGGAGACCAAACTGGGTCCTGAAGTGACGACAGCAGACATTCCTAACGTGGGAGAAGAGAAGCTTAAGGACCTCGACGAGGAGGGAATCGTGCGCATTGGCGCCGAGGTGGGGCCCAACGACATTCTCGTGGGTAAGATTTCCCCTAAGGGAGAAGCGGAGCTCACTTCCGAGGAGCGCCTCCTGCGAGCAATTTTCGGTGAAAAAGCAAGGGACGTGAAGGATACCTCTCTCTTGATGCCCCACGGCAAGCGCGGACGCGTGGTGTCGGTGCGTGTGTTCTTAAGGAGCGAGGGCCATAGGCTGGAGCCCGGGATTATCAAGCGTATTCATGTGGAGGTGGCGGAGATTCGCAAGATTCAGCCGGGCGATAAATTGGCAGGGCGCCACGGGAATAAGGGAGTGGTATCTTTGGTGCTCCCCGAGGAGGAAATGCCTTTCATGGAAGATGGTACTCCCGTGGATGTGGTGCTGAATCCTTTGGGGGTGGCTTCCCGTATGAATATTGGACAGATTCTGGAAACGCATCTGGGCTGGGCCGCAAAGAAGCTTGGGTATATGGCGGTCTCTCCTGGATTGGCAGGGGCCACGGAAGAGGAGATACGGACGGAACTCGTGAAGGCGGGTCTTCCTTCGGACGGCAAGGTCCAGCTGTTCGACGGAAAAGATGGAGAGCCCTTCCCCCAGAATGTGACGGTAGGGTACATCTATATGATGAAGCTCATTCATATGGTGGCGGACAAAATCCATATGCGCTCCATAGGCCCCTACTCCTTAATTACCCAGCAGCCCCTTGGAGGGAAAGCGCAATTTGGAGGCCAGAGGTTTGGAGAAATGGAGGTATGGGCGTTGGAGGGGTATGGAGCCGCGCATACGCTTCAGGAGATGCTTACGATAAAATCCGATGACGTGCCGGGAAGGGCAAGCGCGTATGAGTCAATTCTTCGCGGTCAGCCCATTCAGACCCCTAACCTTCCCGCCTCCTTCAACCTTTTGCTCAATGAGCTTCGTTCCCTGGCGCTCAACGTGGAGGTAAAGGGAAAGGTAGAAGGGGAAATTCGCAAGGCCGGCAGTGAGCTTTTAAAGAAAGAGGAACGAGAACAATCTTCCTAATATGAGAGTAACCGATCTTCAAGCGCTCCGCATTAAGCTCGCTTCCCCCGACGACATACTCTCTTGGAGTCACGGGGAGATTACGAAGCCAGAGACCATCAACTACCGCACGCAGAAGGCGGAAAAGGATGGGTTGTTTGACGAGCGCATCTTCGGGCCGGAGAAGGACTACGAATGCTACTGCGGCAAGTACCGGAAGGTTAGGTATAAGGGCGTGGTGTGTGAGCGGTGCGGCGTGGAGGTTACGAAATCCTCGGTGAGACGGGAGCGCATGGGGCATATTAAGCTTGCCGCTCCCTGTTCCCATATATGGTTCCTCCGGAGCGTGCCTTCTCGTATGGGCATGGTGCTCGACATTCCTGCCCAGGCATTGGAGCGCGTCATATATTTCGCTTCCTATATCGTAACCTCCGTGAATGAGGAGCCAAGGCAGACAGCGCTTCAGGAGATTGAGGCGGAATTCCGGCGCAAGGGTAAGGGTAGGGCGACTGAAGAGAAGAAGGAGCTCAAACAGCTTAGGGATAGGGAGAGGGAACTTCTTCAGTCCCTTAGACCACTTCTTGTGCTTCCTGAAGCGGACTATCAGAATCTCGCCCTAAAGTACGGCCATGTATTTGAAGCAGGCACTGGAGGGGAAGCTCTGCGTCAGATATTGGAAAAGATGGACTTGGGAAAGGAGATGGAGCGCATGGAGGGAGAGCTCCAGGGTTCTTCGCCGCAGAACAGGAAGCGTATTCTCCAGCGCATCAAGTTGCTCCGGAATATGAAGGCGGCGGGCGTGCGGCCCGAGTGGATGTTTCTTACCATGCTTCCCGTGCTTCCCCCCGACCTCCGGCCCATGGTACAGCTTGATGGAGGAAGGTACGCGTCTTCGGACCTTAATGACCTGTATAGAAGGGTTATCAATAGAAACAACAGGCTTCGTTACCTGCTCGATCTTGGGGCCCCTGAAGTTATCGTGCGCAACGAAAAGCGCATGCTTCAGGAGGCAGTAGACGCCCTCATTGATAACGGCATGAGGAAGGGTACCATGACAATGGCAACCACCGGAGGAAGGCGTCTTTTGAAATCCTTGGCAGATATGCTCAAGGGCAAGCAGGGGAGGTTCCGCCAGAACCTGCTCGGCAAGCGCGTGGACTACTCGGGGCGTTCCGTCATTGTGTCGGGCTCCACACTGAAGCTTCACCAATGCGGTCTTCCCAAGCTCATGGCGCTTGAACTCTTTAAGCCCTTTGTCATTCAGAAGATTTTAGAGCGGGAGCTCGCCTACAATGTGAGGGGCGCTTCTCGTCTTGTTGAGCAGGAGACCGACGAAGTGTGGGCCATCCTCGAAGAGGTGGTAGCAGACAAGCTGGTGCTTCTGAACCGGGCTCCCACGCTCCACCGTTTGGGCATTCAGGCGTTCACTCCTTTGCTCGTCGAGGGAGAGGCAATCCATCTTCATCCCCTTGTGTGTTCTGCCTACAACGCGGACTTTGACGGTGATCAGATGGCAGTACACGTTCCTCTCTCCCAAGAGGCGCAGGAGGAGGCCCGGGAGCGCATGCTTTCTTCCGTGAACATGCTCAAGCCGGCTACCGGCATGCCCGTGGTAGCCCCCCGGCAGGACATGGTATTGGGTTGCTATTGGATCACGGGTTTGGTGCGGAAAGAGGAGAAAACGCAAAAGATATTCTCTTCTCCCGAGGAAACGTTTCTTGCCTTGGGCTCTGGCAAGATAACGCATCAGGAGGCAATCCAGGTACGGCTGCCCAAGAAATGGGGCGGGGACGGGGTGTCCCGTACGGAGACGTGCGCGGGCCGCCTTATTTTCAACGAATCCCTCCCTGCGGATTTTCCTTTTGTAAATGAGCAGATGACGAATAAGAAATTGGAGCGTATCACGGGAGAGATTATTTCCACGTACCCTCGCGAGGTAGCTGAAGAAACCTTGGATCTCATGAAGACGCTTGGCTTTGAATATTCTACCAAGTCCGGGATCACCTGGGGTATGGACGACCTCGTTGTACCCAAAGAGAAGGGGGAGCTTATAGCGAAGGCCGAGGAGGAAATTGAGACCATTGACTCTCATTGGATGCGCGGCCTTCTTTCTAAAGAGGAGCGATCCGCCAAGGTTATTGAGGTGTGGTCTCGGGTGAAGACGTCCATAGAGAAGCTTGTTCCCAAGAGTTTGCCACCCGGGGGCTCGGTATTTTCGATTATTGACTCGGGGGCTCGCGGAAGTTGGAGTCAACCCGTGCAGATGGCGGGCATGAAGGGCCTAGTGACCAATCCCGCGGGCCGCATCATTGAACTTCCAGTAAAGTCCTCGTTTAAGGAAGGATTTGACGTGCTTGAGTACTTCATCTCCACGCACGGGGCAAGAAAGGGAACGGCAGATACCGCCTTGCGTACTTCTACGGCAGGATATCTTACGCGCCGTCTCATTGATGTCGCTCACGAGGTACTTGCCACGGATGAGGATTGCAAAGACACAAATGGTATTGTTCTCGCCAAGAAGGATGCCGAGGAAGTGGGGCAGAACCTCATGCTTCAGATTGGAGGCAGGGTGCTTGCGGAAGAACTTAAGGGGGTGGGTAAGAAGGGAGATATATTAGACGCGGCAAGGGTGCGTAAGATTGGAGAGGCGGAAAACATTCAGGAGGTGAGGGTCCGTTCCCCGCTTTCCTGTAAGGCGGTGCGCGGCGTATGCAGGATGTGCTATGGATGGGAGCTCGGTTCCAACAAAATGGTACTGCATGGCACTGCGGTGGGCATTATCGCCGCCCAGTCCATTGGAGAGCCCGGTACCCAGCTCACCATGAGGACGTTCCATACAGGTGGAGTAGCTGGCGGCGGAGACATTACGCAGGGACTTCCTCGGGTAGAGGAGATTTTTGAGGGGAGAATCCCGGGAGGAAAGGCGATTCTCTCTCAAGTGGACGGCGTGGTGGAGGAGATAACCCCAGAGAACGTGGTGCGTGTGCTGGCTCATCCCGAGAAAGAATCTAAGGGTAAGTCCTCCGTTGAGCATATTGTGGAATACGAGATTCCCGCAAAGCGCGCACTCTGGATTCGTAAGGGCGACCAGGTGAAAAAGGGGCAGCAATTCTGCGAAGGGAACCTCGACCTCGGAGAATTGCTCAAGGCGGCGGGCAAGGAAGCGGTACAGCGATACATCGCGCGGGAGGTACAGCATATTTATGTTTCCCAGGGCGCCTCCATCCACGATAAGCATATTGAGGTTATTACGAGGCAGATGTTCTCTCGTATGCGCGTGAAGGAGCGGGGAGGCACGAATCTTTCAGAAGGGGAAGTGGTGGACCGTGCCATCTTCCTGGAAGAAAACGAGAGAGTTAAGACAGAGGGCAAGGAGCAGGCAACCGCCGTTCAATTGCTCTTGGGTATTTCCCGGGTAGCCCTTACCACGGATAGCTTCCTTTCGGCTGCCTCCTTCCAGGAGACCTCGCGCGTCCTTATACGGGCAGCTCTCGAAGGGAAGGAGGATACGCTCCGCGGCCTCAAAGAGAATGTAATAATTGGGAAGCTCATTCCTGCGGGCACGGGCCTAAAGGAGTAGATGAGGAGAACGCGGAACAGGTTGTTCCGCGCTTTTCTTTCCGGTATACTAAAGAGAGATACTTCCTATCCTTTTTTTGTATCGTGGCACGAAAGAAGAAATCCCGCGCGCCTTCCAGGCGCCGAAACTCCCTCCGAGCGAGGAGGCCAAAGCTTCCGAGTTTTACGGTTCCCGAAGGGGTGCGGCATCTTGTGTTTGCCGTTTCCCTTTTGGTGATAGCCGCCATTTATATCTTTTCTTTTTTCGAGAAGGCGGGGTCCGCAGGCGCCCTTTTGTTTGGAGGTACGGATTTTCTCTTTGGACAGGTGGTGTATCTTCTGCCTTTTGTACTGGGGCTTGGAGGGTTTGTGCTTCTCCGCCAGGAAGAGGGTTCCGTTCCCTTAGTGGCAGTTGCCATGGGAGCGGTACTCCTTGGGACTTCGGGGATGGCGGGCGCCTTTGCGGACGTGCGGGGCCTCGATATACGGGAAAGCGCGGGATTCCTCGGTTTCCTTTTTTCTCGTCCCCTTATGGCGGCATTCGGATTTTGGGTGAGCGAGGTTATTCTTGTTGCCGTTGTGTTTGTGGGCCTGGGCATTCTCTGGCGTTTTCTTCCACGCGAACGGGAAGGGGAGGAGCCCTCCTTTGGAGAAGTTGCTCAAGAGAAGATAAAGAAAATATTTGAACCCAAGTTTGAGATAAAAGAAGTGGAGCCCACCGTGCGCTCTCCCGCCGCGGAACAGGAGGAGAAGAAGGAGGAAAAAGAGGAGAAACATCATCAGGGCCTGGTGACGCTTCCAGCGGGCTCCGCAAAGCTCCCTCCCCTCAATCTTCTGGAGGCCGAGCGTGGGGTTCCGAGCGCGGGAGACGTGCGCAGTTTTTCGGCGATTATTAAAAAGACCCTGCAGAACTTTGATATCCCCGTGGAGGTTTCCGAGGTAAATATCGGGCCCGCGGTGACCCAGTACGCCATTAAGCCATCGGAGGGAGTGAAGCTCTCAAAGATTACCGGGCTCTCCAATGATCTTTCCCTTGCGCTGGCGGCCCACCCTATTCGTATTGAGGCCCCCATCCCTGGCAGGGCGCTCGTGGGCATCGAGATTCCCAATCAGGAGCGGGCAATAGTCCGCCTTCGTGGACTCCTAGAACACCCGCATTTCAAGGAGTCCTCCACTCCCCTTAATATTGGTTTGGGAAGGGATGTGTCAGGGAACGCGGTATTCGGGGACCTCGGTAGAATGCCCCATCTTCTTGTTGCAGGAGCAACGGGTTCGGGGAAAACCATTGCTCTCAATAATATTATCTTGAGTTTGATATACCGTAATACCCCCCAGACCCTTAGATTTGTTCTCATAGATCCCAAGCGCGTGGAGTTTCCCGTGTACAACGAGCTTCCCCATCTTCTCACCCCGGTAATTTTTGATACCCAGAAAGCGATATTTGCTCTTCGTTGGCTTGTTAAGGAAATGGAGCGGAGATTTGAAGTGCTCGCGGCCGCCCGCGCCCGGGATATCGGGAAGTACCACGAAATTCTCGCCAAGCAAAGAGAGAAGGATCCTGGGGAGGGAGAGGATATACCCTACCTCGTCGTGATTATCGATGAGCTCGCAGACCTTATAGCGGCCCGCGGCAAGGAAATTGAGGCCCTTGTGGTGCGGTTAGCGCAGATGGCGAGGGCCGTAGGCATTCATCTTGTACTTGCCACCCAGCGTCCTTCCGTTGAGGTTATCACGGGGCTTATCAAGGCGAACATCACCGCCCGCGTGGCTTTTCAAGTTGCCTCCCAGGTGGATTCCCGCACCATTCTCGATATGGCTGGAGCCGAGAAGCTCCTCGGGTATGGGGATATGCTGTTTCTTTCTTCGGACTTCTCCAAGCCCCGCCGTATACAGGGGGCCTTCGTGTCTGATAAGGACGTGCGGAAGGTGGTGGAGTGGCTCAACAAGGAAACGGAGACGCAGGAGCGCGAGGAGCTGGCTGTGGAAGAGATGTCTGTGCACGCAATGGAATCGGGAGATTCTTTGCAAGAGGAGGACCCGCTCTATGAGCAGGCAAAGCATATGGTGCTCGAAACACGAAAGGCCTCCGCTTCTTTCCTTCAGCGCCGACTGCGTCTTGGATATGCGCGGGCGGCCCGTATTTTAGACCTTTTAGAGGAGCAGGGCGTGGTGGGGCCCGCTGTTGGCGCGAAGCCCAGAGAGGTGTACGGAGAGGTCTCCGCACCCTCCTCTATTGTCGAGGAGGAGAATGGGGAAAGTTCTGAGTGGTATAGCCCCCGCATAGGCGGTTCATAGTATGGTTAAGAAAAAGCGCGAAAAAGAGGAACCGGCAGATCTCCAGGAGGCAATTGCGGAGATCAAGCAGAGATTTGGAGAGGGAGCCATCATGCGTCTTTCGGAAGCCCGTGCCATGGACGTGGAGACGGTTTCCACGGGTTCCATTTCTCTCGATATGGCCCTAGGAGTAGGAGGTTTGCCCAAGGGAAGGGTTATTGAGATTTACGGTCCCGAGGCGGCTGGGAAATGTGTGCGTTCTGATACGATAGTATTTTCGGAGCTCGGCATGACTCCTATCTCCGTGTTTGGGAACCCGCAAATCGCTGGATTCCAACAGAGAGAGATCTTTGTACACTCCGAGCATAGCTATGAAAAGACAAGCCATTTTTACAACGGCGGCATTAAGCCGACTATAAAGGTAAAAACAAGCTATGGATATGAGATAGAAGGTACGCCCAATCATCGAATCCGCGTACTTGACGCAGAGGGAAAGTATCTTTGGCGGCGGCTGGATAACGTTCAAGTAGGTGACTTCGTTCCAATCCAAAGAGGCCAAGATTATTTCGGAAAAGGGGTGGACCTTTCTGATTTTGAGGAGCGCGTATGGAAGGGAACGACCTCTCGCTTCAATACCTCAAAGAAAGATTTCAAGAATTTTCGAATTACCAAGGAGCTCGCAAAACTGACGGGTTTCATGGTAGGAGACGGCACGTGTACCAGCACGGGTCTTAACAAAAACGATATTCAAATTACGCTTGCAGACGACGAAGTCCAGAGGGAGTTAGATGGTATTTGCATGAAAATATTCGCGGAGACCCCAAAGATTACAAATGATAAAAGAACTAAGGATACGCGCCGTGCGGTTATTCACAACGGGAAAGCGCGGGCGTTTCTCGCCTATGCGGGAGTTAATTTTTCTTCCGCAGGGGACAAGGAGGTCCCTTGGTCAATTCTTTGTTCTCCAAAGTCTATTGTTGCAAGCTTTTTAAGTGCGCTCTTTGAGTGTGATGGGAGCGCAGGGAAGAGAAGAATCGAATACGCTTCTAAGTCGGAAAAGCTTGTGGCGCAACTTCAAATTATACTATTAAATTTTGGTATCGTAAGTAGGCGGATTGTACGACACAATACGATATACGATAGAGATTATTACTATCTTTATATCGAGGGACAGAAAGATAGGGATGTTTTTGCGCGAGACATTGGATTCTTGAGTACGCGAAAGCAAGGTACGCTGCTTGCCGGGATTCAAAGAAGAAAAATCTACAAGACCAATCGAGATACGATTCCCCATCTTAACGAGAAACTGGGTCGCTTTCTTGTCGCATACCGTAAGCTAGTTAGGGAAACCAATCGAGAGGATTGGAAGTTAATAACGGATTACGTTCCTCAAGGAGTCTCTCCTCACCAGCTCACCTATCATCAATTAGAGCGAATTCTACGGCATTTTTCAGATGGTGAGCATCTTCCCGAGTATCAGGAACTAGAAAATCTCTACGAACTAGAATTCTTCTGGGATCGCGTTGCCACGACCGAAAACTCAATGGCACACGTCTTTGATTTTACCGTTCCTTCAAACGCAACGTTTATTGGGAATGGATTCGTTAATCACAATACGACCGTTGCGCTTCACGCGCTCGCGGAAGTCCAAAAGAACGGAGGTACGGCCGCCTTCGTGGATGCGGAGCACGCCTTAGACCCCGATTATGCCAAGCGCATCGGGGTGGACGTGCAGCAGCTTCTCATCTCTCAACCGGATTCCGGAGAGCAGGCGCTCCAGATTGTGGAGACCCTTGTGCGTTCAGGACAAGTGGATATGATTGTTATAGATTCGGTAGCCGCCCTCACCCCTCGCAATGAAATTGCGGGAGAAATGGGGGAGTTCCAGATAGGGCTTCAGGCCCGCCTCATGTCGTCTGCCCTGCGCAAGCTCTCCGCCATCGTGGCAAAAACCGGCACTACGGTCATTTTCCTCAACCAGATACGTATGAAAATAGGCGTGCTCTATGGCAATCCCGAAACTACTCCGGGAGGCCTCGCCTTGAAGTTCTATTCCTCTGTGCGCATAGAGCTTCGGAGGGCGGCGCAGATAAAGCATGGGGAGGAAATTGTTGGGAGCAGGGTCAAGGCAAAAATCGTGAAGAACAAGGTGGCTCCTCCTTTCAAGACCTGCGAGTTTGATATCTACTACAACGAGGGTATTTCTTCTACCGCCGACCTTCTAAATGCGGGGCTAAGGTATGAACTATTGAGCAGGGCGGGAAGCTGGCTTCAGTACGGGTCAACAAAGCTCGGGCTGGGCGTGGAAGCCGCCCGCACATATCTTAAAGAGCATCCAGACGAGGCAGAAAGGCTCCGGAAGGAGATCCTTGAGCAGGGAGGTAAACCCGAAGAGAAAGACAAGGAACCTAAGCAGAACTAAGTTTTCTTCTATAACCAAAAAGCCGCGTGACGCGGCTATTTAGCGGAGGCGGAGAGCAGACCTACGTGGCGCGCTCGTTTCACCGCTCGCGTAATCCTCCGCTGATGATAGGCGCACAGGCCTGTTTTTGTTTTCGGACGAATCTTACCGAGGCCGGAAATGAATCGGGAAAGGAGTTCGATGTCCCGGAAATCCACGTCCAGGATATTTTTTCTGCAGAATCGGCATTCCATAGTTTTTACTCCGTAAAAGAAATTCGAAATCCGAATATAACGCGAGCTATAAACTATGTTTTCGAAATACGAAACAAATTCAAAATCCTAATGTT
>Ga0180007_10004414_pt1 | contig 14904 bp, 13 predicted proteins | sample MM_PC_MetaG_FD_121122 | JGI IMG/M metagenome (GOLD analysis project Ga0180007, IMG submission 121122) | Groundwater microbial communities from the Aspo Hard Rock Laboratory (HRL) deep subsurface site, Sweden - MM_PC_MetaG | ecosystem: Environmental > Aquatic > Deep subsurface > Groundwater... | reverse complement strand
CCAGGTCCTTGATAACCTTAAAGACCAGTACCTGAAACTTGAATCACAGATACAGGAAGTTGATAATTACTATAAAGAGATCATAGCTGAAATTGCTAAAAAGCAGGGCGTTTCGAAAAAATATATTCGCCATGCTTTAAATGACCTGCAGGAAGCATTATCTCTCCTGGATATGAGCCATGCAGATTATATTGAACCCACGCATATAAAAGAAGAATTCGGTAAAATGGTAGAAGATTCAACAGCCATGTTCCAGGAATTCAGGGAAATGAAAGGTTTACCCCAGGGTTCTACTATCATAAAAAATATAGAAACAGTCAATGTCAGCCTCGCTGATACCCCCGCTATTGAAGGAGTTTTTAATGAGATAGCCCAGATCACCAAAGCAACAAGGTCAGGATTGGAGAAATCAGCCCAGGCAAGTCTGAAAGAGAGCCAGGCAACATCCTCCGCAGGAGGAGCAGGGGCAAGCGCAGGAACGGCTAAAGGGGCCAAAGGTGCAGGTGCTGCAGATGCCGGTGCAGGAGCAGGCACAGCCGGCGAAGCTAGCGGAGCAGGCACACAAGCCGGAAAAGGAGAAGCAAAAGCTGCGGGCAGCGGCGCTGAAGACGAAAAAAAAAAAGCTAGTTTAGGCGAACTCTCTTCTGATAGAGGCAGAGAAGAAACCCCTCAAAAGAAAAAACTACCCGAAGATCAGATCCAGGAAGTTATATTCAGAAAAGGACGCAACTATGCTCCTTTTAACTGGCGTGAGATCCTAAGTGATATTCAATTAAAGCGGTTTGAAAGCTTCATTGAAAGCTGTATAAAAGCGGAAAAAGAAGGAAAATTCATGAAAGCGCTCGGTCTCTACCGGACCATCAAAGAACAGCCGGGAATAGCTGACACCATAGCAGGACGACTATTGGAAGACCATATAGAATATCTTGAAGATCTTATAAAACGGAAATACTCTTTTAAATATAAACCCACCGTACCTGATAAAAAAGTTCAGATCACATAATCTTCGACCAGCCTCTTTAAAGTGTCCTTCTCATTTAAACCGGGGTCTTCTATTACCTTTTCCAGAAGATAATTAAGTATTTTACCAACCACAGGCGATGCCTTGATCTTTTTTATCTTCATAATTTCATTACCATTGATCTTTAAATGCTTAACGGAAAAAGCGTTCTCTTCATCAAGTATCTTCTGTATCCTCTTCTTGAGAAGTTCCAGATGTTTCGATTTCTCATGTTTCGTCCCGTTCCCTATCCTGTCCGCTTCGCGCACGGAAAAAAGGTCATCCAGCAGATCCAGTCCCACCTTTCTTAAGAACCTCCTTACTGCGCTGTCCGTCCATTCATGAGTATAATAGAACATATGATACCGGACCAGTTTATCCACCCGGTCAATGATATCATTGGAAAATTTCAGCCTCTTTAATATCTTTTTGGCAATGAGAGCGCTCACGACTTCATGATTGTAAAAACTTGCTTCTTTATCTTCTGTTTTTACTTCCCGGGTTGCAGGCTTACCGATATCATGGAATAAGGCAGCAAGCCGAACCACTGTATTATCAGAAGGAGCCGCATCAAGGCAATGAAGCAGATGGTGGTACACATCATATTTATGGAACCTGTTCTGCGAAACAGCAAAACTGGTCAAAAGTTCCGGCATGATCTTCCGCAGGATTTCCGTATTCCGTAAAAGTTCGATCCCGACAGAAGGCCTGTCAGAATTAAGGATCTTGACGAACTCATCTTTTATCCTCTCAGCAGCCACCTTTTCGATCATATATAGGTTCTTCTTGATACTATTATATGTCTTCTCTTCAATTTTAAATTGAAGCACCGTAGCAAACCGCACAGCTCTGATAAGGCGAAGACCGTCTTCCTGAAATCGTTTATCCGGTTCTCCGATAGCCCTTACAATACCCGCTTTCAGATCTTCCAGCCCTTTAAAATTATCAACCAGTTTGTACTGATGCAGATTAAACGCTATTGCATTGATCGTAAAATCCCTTCGCAGCAGGTCTTCATCAATGGTCCTGGCAAACCGGATCGAATCCGGATGCCGTCCATCCGTATATTTTCCTTCAGAACGGAAAGTAGTCACCTCAAACACCTTGTTATTCTCCAGAATAGTCACTGTTCCATGTTTGATACCGGTGGGAATTACTTTTTTAAAGATCCTCTTTACCTGGACCGGGGTAGCATTCGTTGCCAGATCATACTCTCCGGATTTACCGCGGGTGGCAATATCCCCGTCTGTACCGGATCTAGCCAGTATAAGATCCCGTATAAAACCGCCTACCAGGTATATTTCAAAATTGTTCTTTACAAATTTATCAGCTATCTTTACAAGTTCAGCATCAATATGTTTACTTACCAGCATCTCGGCTTTTTTAATATTCATAAAGCATATAATTATAAAAATTGAACCAAAAGTCAATCAAAGCCGTAAAAAAGTTATTGATCCTCTTAAAAAATAGTTTGACTTTACAGTAGGATTCAATAATTTTAACATTACAGAACATCCTATTCTTAACTATCTATAACTAAGGAGAATTATATGAAAAGATTAATACTATTATCAGTTATTTTAACGATGGTACTCTCATGTGCTCCTAAAAAAAGAGTTGAATTCGGATTTATATCTTTCTATTACGGAGATATAGAGGTCATTCAATCGGGTAAAAAAACGAAACCAAAACTGAAAATGATCCTGAGATCAGGTGACGAGGTGTATACAAAAGAAAAAGCCCGTATTGACATACAGCTGAATAATTTCGGCGTTATCCGCGTTAATCAAAATTCGGAAATCGAGGTCGAAAAAGTTATCACTGAAATTAATGAATCCTTAAAGGTAGGCATGGACAGCGGGCAGATATTATGCCGGATCTCAAAATTAAAAAAAGGACAGGACATGGACGTTTCAACACCTACTGCTGTAGTAGGAGTAAGAGGAACGACCTTTATGGTAGAGCAGAACAAAAAGGAAAAGACCAGTGAAGTTGCGGTTACTTCCGGTGCCGTAGAGGTGGAGAATAAAAAAGATCCCGGCACAAAAGCAACGGTAAAGGAGAATGAAACCGCCAAGATAAGTACCAAAGATAAAGTATTAAATGTGGCTAAAGGCATCGATATGAATAAATTGAAAGAACTGAATGTAATGGAAAAGGTCAATATCATTAAAAGCTCAAAGAATATAAATATCGATTCATTAAAGAAGATGAACCTGAAGAACCTGAAAGACCTGAACATTAAAGACATGAAAGGACTGGGAGATGAATTTAAATCCATGAAGTCCCTCTTTGGAGGATCAAAGGATGAGAAATCAAAAGAACCTTCCAAGGTAGATGCATACCAGCAAAAAGCAGAAGATGCAAAAAAGAAAGTTGATGATGCTAAGAAAAAAGCTGAAGATGCTAAAAAGAAAGCAGACGATGCAAAAAAGAAGGTCGAAGAAGGAAAGAAGAAAGCAAAAGACACACTGAATAAACTGGGCTTCTAGAATTTTATAGAAAAATATTTTCAGCTGACTTGTTAATGGTTGCATCACCTTAACAAGTCAGCTGAACGATCAATAGTAAAAACTAATAACCACCTGCTAATAAACCAATATACTATACCGGGCGGAGATGGCGGAATTGGTAGACGCGCTGGCCTTAGGAGCCAGTGGAGCAATCTGTGAGGGTTCAAGTCCCTCTCTCCGCATATATATAATACTGCTTCAATAAGGTGCCAGGTTTCAACTTTTAAAATTTAAAGATAATTTTTAAGATAATATTGTTTTTGAAATTATGAAAGTTAAAACCTGGCACCTGAAAATACTCCCTAAAAAATTAAAAAAATAATATATTTATTAAGGTTTTTTTTAATACGACGACATTTATAGTAACCTAAAAAAAGGAGGCGATTTATTATGAAAGTAATGCCGAATAATATCATGCCCCATATCAGAGAATTGCCTTTCAGTTTGAAATTGAATAATGGAACCAAATACGCAATGCCTATTAAGAATGACGGTTATATCATAGATCCCAGAAAATTCCAGCACGAGATCAAAGAAGTCGACTTAAAAGAGATCAAGACCCTGCTTCTGATGATGCTGAAAGGCAACAATGATTTTATCTCTGAACTGATCAAACCGGGCAATAACAGATTTGTAGATACAACTGCTTAAAAAAAGAATGCTTGAAACTGACTAATCATGCAGGATAAACCTTATAGAAAATATGGAGGAATTCATCAATTCCTCCATATCCCTTCACAATTAAGGACAGCACAGTTTAATTTCCATTGACAAAAAAAAATCAATTATTACTATAATTTAAGTAAATCTTAAAAAAATGTTTTTACGGAGAAACGCCATTCCTGTTGTAAAAGGGACAAAAGATATCTTTACTCCTGAAATTGAACTAATCGATCATATTAATCGTACTGCGGATGAGAAATATCGGCAATATGGATATAAAAAGATCGAGACACCAATAATGGAGTATACGGATCTTTTTGCGCGCAGTATCGGAACCTATACGGATATTGTCCAGAAAGAGATGTTCACTTTCTCTGACAGAAAGGACAGAAGCATAACCTTGCGTCCGGAAGGCACGGCCGGTGTCGTGCGTGCGTATTTAGAGAATAATTTTTCTTTTAATCCGGGCATCACCAAAGTACACTATAACGGCCCCATGTTCAGGGCGGAAAGGCCTCAGAAAGGAAGGTTACGGGAGTTCCATCAGTTCGGCTGTGAAGCTATCGGTTCCATGAATGTCCTGCTTGATGTAGAGATCATTGAGCTTCATATCAATCTCTTACATAAACTGAAATTAAAGGATTTCACCCTGCTGATCAACAGCGTGGGTGATAAAAACTGCAGAAAAGAGTATACTGCTTTACTGGATAAATTTTTACGAAAGAATAAAAGCAAACTGTGTGAAAACTGCAGGTCCAGGGCTGATACAAATCCATTACGGGTCTTTGACTGTAAAAACCCCACCTGCCAGGAAATATACAACGACGCCCCTCTCCTGACGGATCACCTCTGTGATGAATGCGCCGGTCATTTTGAAAAACTTCAATCCTGGCTGAAATTAAAAACTATCCCCTTCTCCATAAATAAAAAACTGGTAAGAGGCTTTGACTATTACACAAAAACAGTATTTGAAATACAATCTACTCTTCTCGGAGCTCAGAACGCTCTTTTAGGCGGAGGGAGGTATGATTATCTGATCGAGCTTTTAGGGGGAAAGCCTACCCCGGCCGTGGGAACAGCCGTGGGGATCGAACGCCTGATGATCGCTTTAAAAGAACAGAATATCCCTTTTAAGCCGGATCATAAAGCACAGGTATATATCTGTACTGCAGGTAATTTTGACGAAAAAATAGTGATCCGGCTGATGGATCATGTCAGGGAGCATGGTTATATTCCCTTCTATTCCTATGAAGCGAAGAGTCTTAAAGCACAATTAAAGGAAGCTGATAAACTGAATTGTTCTTTTAGCCTGATCCTGGGGGAAGAAGAGATGAAGAAAGATCAGATCGTGCTCAGGTCTCTAGAGAAAGGGTCGCAGGAAAATATAGATCTGAATGATTTTAAAAAGAATATTTCGGATTATTTAAAGGTAAAGAACTGATAAAGGAGCACGGTATGGAAGGATGTTTATTCTGTAAGATCATTAATAAAGAGATACCGGGTGATATCGTATATGAAGATGATGATATACTGGCTTTCAATGATATCGATCCCAAAGCACCGGTCCATGTCCTGATCATCCCAAAACAGCATATTCCGACCTTCAATGATATCGATGATCCTGCTATAATTGGAAAAATAACAAGAATAATCCAGAAGATCGCCAAAGAAAAGAATATCGATAAGGGAGGATACCGGGTCGTGGCAAACTGCAATAAGAACGGAGGGCAGGCTGTCTATCACCTTCATTATCATCTTTTAGGCGGAAGGGAATTAGGATGGCCGCCGGGATAGCTGACTAATGTCAGCTGGTATTTGGTGGATAGAAGATGGCAGATAGTCACTTTACAGAAAGCTATATAAAAGGATCAGATGATATGCTATGATAATATTATATTTTTAAATATATCGGAGGTATTAGGATGAAGAATTGGAAGAAAGAATTAAATGATATCGTAACAAAGGCCTTAAAAGAAAAGGATACGGTCACCGTCAATGTCATTAAAATGCTCAAGACCGATCTTACTAATGAAGAGATCAAGAACAACAGAGAAGAGTTAAAAGAAGAGCAGGTCATCTCTGTCATTCAGCACGCTGCGAAACAGAGAAAGGAATCGATAGAAGAGTATAAAAAAGTGAACAAACCTGAAAGAGCCAAAGAAGAGGAAGAGGAATTAAAGATACTTGAAAAATTCCTTCCCGACCAGCTGGATGCAAAAAAACTGGAAAAGATCATCGATGAGACCTTAAAAGAAGTAAAAGCGGAAGATATGAAAGATTTTGGCAAAGCCATGGGTGCGGTCATGCAGAAAGTAAAAGGCCAGGCAGACGGCAAGATGGTCCAGGATCTTGTAAAAAAACTGTTATCCTGAAAAATGGCCGGATACTGCCATGTTTCATAAAAATGAGATCTATATTAGAAAACTCCCCTATGAACAGGCTGAACTTAAACTAAAAAAAGAGCTGGATCAGTACTATATGAATGGCGTCTCCCGAATACGTATTATCCACGGGAAGGGGGAAGGAATACTTAAAGCAATGACTAGGGATTACTGTAAAGAGCAGTCTTTTGTAAAAAAGATCTATGAAGCCCCTTTTTATGAAGGAGGAGCCGGAGCCACTATCGTTGAGTTTATTCCTTAGTTAAGATACAATTTCAAGTGATCCATTCTTCTCGATAATAATATAATATTTTATTTTTCCCTTATAATACTTTCTAATAAATGCTTCTGCTTTTTCCTTTCCCATTACAAAGACAGCTGTTGCAATATAATCAGCTACCAGGGCATCCCGGGCAATAATAGTGACACTGACAATATTATTCCAGACAGGCCTTCCTGTATCAGGATCAATGATATGATGATACTTTTTCTTCTTTCTTAAAACAAACCTCTCATAATCACCGGATGTCACGATCGCCTGATCTGATACTCTTTTTTTATCAATGAGCATATTGCTGATCTTCGGATGCTGAATACCTATGACCCATCTTTTTCCTTCCCTGTTCCTGCCGGAAGCATATATGTCCCCCCCGATATTCACAAAAAAGTTTTGAAATCCTTTTGCACGGATAAAATCGGAAAATTTATCAATAATGTACCCTTTTGCCACCCCGCCCAGATCCATCCTTATCTTCTTTTTCAACAGCTTAATCCGGCCATTGGAAAATATAATATTCTCCATTCCCACATTTTTCAACTTATCCTGAATAGCCTTTTCTGAAGGGATCCTTCCCTTCTCAAAATTATACAATTGAGTGATCGTTCCGATGGTAATATCAAAGGCCCCTTCTGTCTGATCATAAAAGGTCCTGCATTTCTTTAAAAGACCGTATACTTCTTTATCAATGGAATAAAATAGTCCCGGTTGAAGACTCGATAATCTATATAATTCACTCTTTGGATTATAAATATTAAATAACAGATCGAACCTTTTCGCTTCTGATTTTAGACCCTTTATGATCCTGTCAAACTGAGGCTGGTCCAGAGAGTCATCCACGATCGTAATGGTTATGACCGTGTCAAAGGCAAAGAAGACCTGCTGAAATACCGTGATATTTACAGATTTTTTAGTACATGAAAGGTTTAAAAACAAAAGCACAATCAAAGATGATATTAAGTTTCTCATTAAACTATATCTTATATTTATAGTATTATAAAGTAAATGTACCAAGGGGCTTCAGCCCCGCCAGTAATGGCTAATCTATTTCAAGCGAGGCTAAAGCCTCTTGTTACATTTGTTTTAACAATGCTTTTTAAATAAAATTATATCAATCGGCAAAGACATAAACGGATTCCGGATATAGCCTGATGCGATTGCTTTTAAAGCACCACATCAAATGGGAAGCAAGCAGCTGATTCTTTACGGCTAAGCTGATATTCTCCTTTAATATGGTCAGGTTGATATCCACGCGAAGCGGCCGTCCAGGGATCAGGTGCCTGGTACTCTTTCTGGGATAGATCTTACCTGTTAATGTCCTTTGAATAATATCTTTCTTTGTAAAGACAGGCCTGTATATCAATGTACTGGCCTTTAATGTCTGAAAATCTGCTTCAGAAGTATGCTCGGGAACATACAGGATCTTGTGGTTTCGGTTATCAATATTATGCTCCAGCCTCTCCAGTGCCGATATGACCAGATCAAGATACCGGTTCTCTTTTACAGCAGGCAATTTTTTTTCCTTTAAACGAAGGGAATATTTATTCAGACTCCTGTCTTTGATCCCGAAAAGGATCTTCTTCTCCTTTAATAATTTAACCATATCCTGGGTCCGCCGTTCCTTCCTGATCTCAATATTTTTTGGAAAGATCCTGTGCATGACATCCAGTATGTCAAATCTGTCAAGGATGATCCCGTCCCATCCGCCCAGCTCTATATTTTTATCATAGTAATCCACTTCATAGACCATAATATCCCTGCACTCAAGTAGTTTAAATGCTTCCACCCGGTGCATGCCGTCCAGAACAATATAATTACTCTTTGTCTTGTGAACAATGATGGGGTTTTTCTGTATCCCGGAGTTTTCGAGGCTGGAGGCAAGGTTCTGTACCCATTTAGGAACTGTTCGCTCATGGATCAGGACTTTTTTTACGGGCACGATCTTGATATTTCGAAAAATCTCTTTCAACTTTGATCTCTTATATAATTGTATTAACTGACCATTAAAATAACCTATAAAAAAACAAAGTCAAAATTTACTTAAATAACATGCCATGGTTTTTTCATTAAAATCAAGCAGCATACCTTCAGGCCGAAGGTGCCCTTCGGGTATTTATTAAGGGACTATTTCGATTTTTTTCTTGATTTTTTATTTTAATATGTGATACTTCTTTGTATGAAAAAAACTAAGAACATCGGGGTCTTAACAAGCGGCGGGGACGGGCCCGGGATGAATGCTGCGATCAGGGCATCAGTACGTACTGCTATTTATTACGGTTATAAAGTATTCGGCATTTACCAGGGTTATACCGGGCTTATCCATGATAAGATAACGGAACTCACTTCCAGGGATGTGGGGGGGATCATAAATAGAGGCGGTACGATCCTTCAGACGTCCCGCTGTAAGGAATTCAGAGAATATAATGGAAGAAAATGCGCTTTTGAGAACATGAAGAAATATGATATGAATGCATTGATCGTGATCGGAGGAGACGGTTCTTTCAGAGGGCTTCATGATCTAATAAATGAATTCAAGATCCAGGGGATCGGGCTTCCAGGTACTATTGATAATGACCTTTTTGGAACGGATTTTACCATCGGATTTGATACAGCCGTGAATACAGCCCTGGATGCCATTGACAGAATCAGGGATACAGCCACCTCTCACGCCCGGTTATTCATCATTGAAGTGATGGGACGCCACAGCGGATATCTGGCGGAATATTCCGGTATCGGCGGAGGAGCAGAAGATATCCTGATCCCGGAAACCATCACTGACATTAAAAAGATATGTGATAAACTGGAGAAGGGGCACAGGAACGGTAAACGAAGCAGTATTCTGGTCGTGGCAGAAGGAGATGAGGCAGGAAATGCCTTTGAGATCAAAAAAAAGATCGAGAAAGTGGTGAATTGGGAGATCCGGGTCTCCATTCTGGGGCACATTCAGAGGGGAGGCTCCCCCATGGCCATTGACAGGCTGATCGCTACCCGTATGGGTTATGAAGCGGTCCTGGCCATCAAACGGGGTGAGACCGATAAAATGGTCGGAATGGATAAAGATACAGCTATTCTAACTCCCCTGAAGAAGACATGGACCATAAAGAAGAAGATCGATCCTTCCCTTGTAAAGATGCTCGACATCTTAAGCACCTGATAAAATTCTGTTTAAGATATATAAAATCTTTGTTAATGTAGGGACAAGGCATGCCTTGTCCCTACTATTATCTATTAATAATTTAATCCTTGTCAGACAATTATTAATCTGTATTAACTATAATTTGGCATGGGTTATCTTTTTCTGAGCCTGGTACTTCCCCTTCTTGTCCTTGTAGGATACATCACAATCCTCATCACTCTCCAGGAAAAGAACCTGGGCTACACCCTCGTTAGCATAGATCTTTGCCGGCAGGGGAGCCGTATTAGAGATGGACATGGTCACAAATCCTTCCCATTCCGGTTCAAAAGGGGTTACATTTACAATAACCCCGCACCGGGCATAAGTTGATTTCCCGAAACAGATCGTAATGATATTCCTGGGGATCCGGAAGTACTCCAGGCTTCTGGCAAGGATAAAGGAATGAGGAGGAATGATACAATGATCCCTCTTTATTGTAATAAAGGCATTATCATTGAATTTTTTCGGATCTATCAGGGTCTGGTCCGCATTAGAGAATATCTTGAACTCATTGGAGACCCGGATATCATATCCGTATGAAGAGAGCCCATAGGATATCACATTCTTCCTTACCTGGGATGCGGCAAATGGCTTTATCATTTTATGCTTTTCAGCCATTCTTTTGATCCATTTGTCCGATTTTACACTCATAATATATCCTTAAAAAGTATAATTTTTACCTTATTGTATCATATTATTTTATCAAGTCAATTAAAATGTGGCTAATCGTAATGGGTCACATAACCAGGGTTAATTAAATTAGGTAGTCGCAGGCTTTAGCCTGCGTTCTTATAATTTATTTATAAATAAAAAATTGCGCAAGCTAAAGCTTGCGGCTACCTCTGTAAAACCTTATTATTCCCCCCGTTAAATAACCCATTACGGTTATTGAAAATTTAAGGTTGACAAATAAAATAAGTATGTTACTATTCTTTAAATTTAATATTTCAGGAGATTAACGATGCCACAGGCAATAGATCTATTAAAAGAAAAAATGAATAAAGAGGCCTTCAGCAGACTGGAGATACTTAATAATAAAAAATTAAACAAGTTTATCGCTGATTTTGTTGAATTATGTGATCCAAAAGATGTATTCATACATCATGGTACAGAAGAGGATTCAGCATATATAAGGAAAAGAGCTCTGGAAGATAAGGAGGAGATCTCTTTAAAGACCAACGGCCATACCATGCATTTTGACAGCGATAAAGACCTGGCAAGGGATAAAAAATCAACCAGGTACCTGGTTCCATCCAATGTAAAGTTCGATCCGAACCTCAATTATATTGACCGGGATGAAGGCCTAAAGGAGATCAGAGAGATATTAAAAGATATCATGAAAGGACGTACTTTATATATCCTCTTCTTCACATTAGGCCCTAACAACTCTGATTTTTCCATTCCTGCTGTCCAGCTGACGGATTCCGCATATGTAGCTCATTCAGAGCTTCTTCTCTACCGGCTGGGGTACAATGATTTTAAAACCCTCAAGAATAAAGAACGATTTTTCCGCAGCGTTCACGGGACCGGTGAAACGGATGAACGGAACAACAGTGTGAATACCGATAAAAGAAGGGTGTACATCGATCTTGAAGAGAGCATGACCATAAGCACCAATACCCAGTACGGAGGCAACACACTGGGCCTGAAGAAGCTCTCCATGCGTCTTGCCATACACCTCTCCAATAAGGAAGGATGGCTCTGCGAGCATATGTTCGTGATGGGTATTATGGGTCCTAAAGGAAGAAAATCCTACTTTACAGGAGCCTATCCCAGCGCTTGCGGTAAAACATCCACCTCCATGCTTGCGGATGAAAAGATCGTGGGGGACGATATCGCCTATTTAAAGATAAAGAAGAAAAATATATTTGCCGTGAATGTGGAACAGGGCATGTTCGGGATCATAGACGGTGTCAATGCAAAGGACGATCCGCTTCTATGGGAGGTCCTGCATAAACCGAATGATATCATCTTTTCCAATTCCCTGATCACAGAAGAGAATACCCCCTTTTGGACCGAAAGCGGAGAAGAAGTTCCGGAAAGAGGCGTCAATTTCCAGGGAGAATGGACCAGAGGAAAAAAAGATGCGGGAGGGAAAGAGATCCCCACTTCCCATAAGAACGCACGGTTTGCCCTGGACCTCTCTATACTGCCTAATGTAGATGAAAACCTGCATAATCCTGAAGGAGTGGAGGTGAAGGGGATCATTTACGGAGGAAGGGACAGCGATACCTCCGTACCCGTAGAAGAAGCCTTTTCCTGGGAACACGGGATCATAACCAAAGGGGCCTCTCTGGAATCAGAGACCACAGCAGCCACACTTGGAGCAGTGGGACAGAGAGTCTTCAACCCCATGTCCAACCTTGATTTTGTATCCATTCATATAGCAAAATATATTGAGAACAACCTGAATATCGGAAAAAATATATCTGATCCTCCCCGGATCTTCTCGGTCAATTACTTTATAAAGAATAAAGACGGTCAATTTTTAAATGAGAAGACCGATAAATCCGTATGGATCAAATGGATGGAACTGCGGGCTCATAACGAAGCAGAAGCGATCACAACACCCACAGGATATATTCCTAAATATGAGGACCTGAAACGCCTTTTTTCCGAGGTCCTGAAAAAAGAATATTCAAAGGAAGATTATGTAAAACAATTTACCCTTCGGATTCCCGAAAACCTTTCTAAAATTGAGAGAATTACGGATATCTATAAAAACAAGATAGAAGGCACACCTGAAATCCTTTTTAGTACGCTTGAAGATCAGAAAAAACGCCTGATAGAATATAAAGAGAAACATGGAGAGTATGTATCTCCATTCGATCTGGAAGAATAAATTTATCAAAATACATTGTAATGTAGGGACAAGGCATGCCTTGTCCCTACTAAATAAACTTTAATTTCTTTCAAGCGAGGCTAAAGCCTGCGACTACCTCTGTAATAACAGGTTTAGACAATTAGACTCTTAATCAAGGAGGTCCCATCATGGCAAAAGAGATAATGGATAGAGAAGCTGAAGAAGAGAAAAACATAAAGACGATCCTGTCAGAAGATATTGAATATTCAGGAAACCTGAAGTTTTCAACATCCCTGAAGATCAAGGGGAAATTCAAAGGGGAGATCGATGCTACGGGCCACCTCTTTATCGGGAGCAAGGCTGATGTGAAGGCCAATATAAAGGCAAAGACCATCACGATCTACGGAAGGATAACAGGGAACATTGAAGCATTCGACAAGGTGGAGCTCCTCTCCCATGCCCAGCTTTCCGGTGATGTTAAAACCCCTGATATTATTATCCAGAGCGGGTGCGTCTTTAACGGGAACTGTATCATGACTAAAAGGGAAAACCATAAACCATCCGGTCACTCAGAGACAAAACCCGTTAAAGCTGATCCGAAAGAAGAGAAAAAAAATTAGATTATAAATTTTATACTTGACATTTAATTTACAAATAGTATTAATTAGTTAATTAAATATTAATTTTATGACAAACACATTTAAAATTAATTACTTCATTAAAAGACAAATATTATGGTCAATCCTTGCTAAAAGGGAGGTGATGTAAATTCTTTGCACATTCTTAGCAGGCCATTAAAGATAAATCAAATAAAAAAAATAGGAGGGTATATGAAAAAATATACTTTTTTTATTACCTTATTAATAATAAGTTTGATCTTATCTGCTTCATCATATGCAGCATTCAACAACTCAATAAAAAGCGCGAACAGCTTTGACCTGATGCAGGACGACTGGGATTCCATCATTCGTCCGATGTATTATGATGGATTAAAAGGTAAGAAGATCGTTGCAGGACTGGACTCTGTCTGGTCAGGCCAATCTCTCTACATGGGTACCGGACTGGATCTCTTTGGAATGAAAGAGACCCTTGCTGTCAGATACTCAGAGGGTACTTCAGAGAGTTTAGATACTGATACCACCACTGCATACAGCAGAGGCGGGACAGTCTATACACAGTCTGTCGTTACCACAAGTGCTGATACAATCGACACTTCTGAAGCCGCCCAGTCTACAATGCTGGACCTTCATTTAGGATTCGGTATGTCAATGGGTACAATGGATCTCGGTATCGGGATCAGAATAGGCAACTCAAATTCTGATCAGGAAGTTGATCAGACCGATACTCAAGCTACTACCATCACAAACAGTTATGTATCTGTCCAGGGACAGAAAACAGACCGTATTGCAACAGACAAAAACTCAGACAGTGACCTGGGGATCATAGTCGGCCTTATTGCAGGCGCTATCCGTGCTCAGGTTGAATTCACCATGCTGGGAAGAAAAGGTGACGGCAGTTTGATGGAAGAGACCAAAACCGATACATACTGGAGCACAAGATTACAGAGATTGCAGACAGTTAAACATGTCGGTGACTGGAATCAGGTTACCGGTGCTATCGGCGGAGATGAATATGATCTGCTTAATGATAGAGACATTGCCTTGACAGGAAGCACCTTCGGCGTTATTCTGGAGATGGTCATGTCAGACCTTATCCAGCCGGGCGCAAGCGTTTCTTTAACATCCTATGGTGTTGATGATGATGAAAAAGAGATCACACAAACAACCACAGATGCAACATGGTATGACAATGCTACCCATCGCCAGAACCTTGACATGACTGATCAAGAAGTGCTCACTTATGATATAAGCAGCCTCTCAATGATGGCTTTAATGATTTACAATGATTCCGTGTTTAAGATCGCAGATGATGTAACTTTCGCAATGAGACTTGAATTCGGATTAAACACAGAAAAGAAAGATTTTACAATGTCGTATACAGAAACAATAACAACTAAACAAGATAATAATGATGACGGAGCTTTGGAAGTAAATACTGTTCAGGTCGATTCAGGCTTACAGAACACCTATTT
>Ga0180007_10004412_pt1 | contig 14906 bp, 16 predicted proteins | sample MM_PC_MetaG_FD_121122 | JGI IMG/M metagenome (GOLD analysis project Ga0180007, IMG submission 121122) | Groundwater microbial communities from the Aspo Hard Rock Laboratory (HRL) deep subsurface site, Sweden - MM_PC_MetaG | ecosystem: Environmental > Aquatic > Deep subsurface > Groundwater... | reverse complement strand
CTTATGATTACGTCGAAAATCAACAGATGCACCACGCGTAAAACGAAAGGACGCCCAGTTCCGAACGAAGAGTGAGGAATTGACGCTTCGCGTCAACCCTTTAGGGCTGGGAGGATGTCACATTGATAATTGCTCACTTTGTTCGCTTGAATTAATTCTGTATTTGTTAATATTCATAATTTAATGTCTATTGGTTTTGGGTGAACCATACATCAAGCTGTTTTACAGTTGTAAATATTATTCTTTTTGTTTTCTATTTCAGACTTTTCTCAATCTCAACCAACCTCTTCAACTTAACTTCCCTCCATTTTGTCGCAATTCCGCATTTGATAAAATCAGCACCAAAACCAACCGCCAAGTCTGCCAAGGCGTTATCCATGGTTTCGCCAGAACGATGTGATAAAATTGTTTTAATTTTATGTTTTTTACAAATGTCAAAGATTTGTTTGAGTTCTATCAGGGAGCCGTTTTGATTTGGCTTGATTATCATTGCGTTTATTGACTTTGTTTTAATTGCTTTTTTTAATCTTGAAATTTGAGTTGCTGTGAGGTCGTCTCCGACAATTAGATGCTTAGGAGAATGCATGACTTTTGCAAAGCCTTGGAAATCTTCTTCTTGGAGAGGGTCTTCTATGTAAAAGAGATTGTATTGTTTGATTAATGAATGAATGTAAGAAACCTGGGCTGCAGTATTGAGTTGCTTGTTTCTATAATTGTAGTATTTGTTGTTGTAGAACGAGGAGGCTGCTGCGTCGATTCCTACGCGGATATTTTTTTGTTGGGATAATAATTTTAGGACTTGCTCATTGTTGAGGGGGGTTTGCCAAGCGCCTTCGTCGTTCTTTTCATTAGTTTGAACTTGTTTTTTGAGTTGCTGATAAATACTATCCATGACTTTAATATTATCCTTAAATTTCTTTTCTTTTGGGATTAACAAAAATTCTTGGAAAATTGGTTTGTTTTTGTTGTGTGAATGTAAACCTCCACCAATAGCATTTCCAACTGGAACAGGGATTTTTTTAGGTTTGGGAAAGAGTTGGAATAATTGAATATTTTTTTCTTTTGCTAATGCTTTGAGAACTGCAGATTCTAAAGCGAAGAGCGTATTAGCTCCGAATTGTTTTGCATTTTTTAGTTTAAATTTTCTTTTTAGGAAAGATTCAACTTTTAAAATGTCATTAAAGGAAGAAATATTTATGTTCGGAAAATTTAGAGAATTTAATATCTTAATATTCCAATTGAGAGATTTTCTAAACGAGGGTGTTTCGTATTTGCCTTTTGATTTTCCTGATGGGGAAGAGGCCTTGCAACCATTTACAGAAACTTCTATTGTCCAATCAGAGCGAGAATCTTTAATGTTCTTAGCTTTAACTCTTTTTAGTAGCATTGATTAGATAAGAAATAGAACTTTTTAAGCGTGTTTATTTCTCTTCACCAGAGTCTTCCATTTCTCCTGATTCGTCTGCATCTGCCTCGTTGACAAACCCCATCTCTTTCGCATCTTGAACAATTTCTTTTTCAACTTCTTGTGCTTTTTCTATTATTTCCTCGTCAGATAACTTTTCTTCTTTTATCGCTCCAAGTTTTTCCTTGCTTTTTTTAGGAGTTGGTCGCTTTATTGAAATGGGTAAAACGCCTTCCTTAAACTCAAGGTCTGCTATCTCTAACGCGTCGTATTTTATTTCCTTTAGTTTTTCTGTAGTGATTTTAAGAAGTAAGGGTGCGTCCATTGCTATTTGTAATGCTCTTGCTCCGACAATCCTTGTAATTTCATACTTTGTGAATTGTTGTTCCATATTATAAAATCTCACAAAAACTTTTTAAAGATTCCGATTTAGAAATCTTTAAGCCCATTCATTTTTTAAGAAATGAAGGTTTCAAGTTTTTTGATTAATTCTTCGAATTTCTTAGGAATGATGTCCATCATTTTTGCAACGTCTTCCTGAGTTAGAGGCGCCTCTCCTTTTTTCTGACATGAATTCAGCATGTATTGGCCATTCCATTTTGAGATTCCAAAAGTAATCCTTGCGTCGCAAGCCTCTTCTTCTTCGCGAGTTGGGTCTAAAATTATGGAATCTCCAAGTTTAAAGAAGCTGAATGAAATAGGAGATATTTCTTTTGACAAAGGAAGTTTTTTGCTGGTCCTCTTTTCATAATTGATTTTTCCGTCTTTATCAGTTTCTGGGAAAACTGTTTGTTTGAGAGCTGCCACAGCACCCATGCTTGCTGCATCTATTAAATTACCGTCATCGTTTATGGGATAGATGTCTATTATAACTGTCCAAACTAATTCTCCTTTTTTTATAACAAGTTTTGAAAAATCAATCATCCCTGAAGCTCTGATTGCTCGGTCAATGAGCCTTGGCAATTCAATTGCGTTGAAACCAGGGGGGCCAGATTCAAATCTCGGGGAGGCTAGTGGGAGCAAGTCACCAGAGGCCATTAAATTTCCTTTATCTGGGGAATCTGGGTATGGCTCTCCGGTTTGTAATTTGACCCCTACGACTACTTCTGTTTTTCCTATCTTGACTCTAGCAGAACCTTCTGCTTTTTTTGAAACACCATAAGAAATTTCAACATCTCTAAGGTCTAACAATCCTCTTGAATCAAAGCGTTTTCCTTCTGCAATCATGTTTTTTAATTTTTCTTTTGTTAGGTTTGAAATTTCCATGCTGCTCATTTTTTTCTTGCTCCTGATTTAGAATCTTCAACAATCTCTTTTAATGCCTTTTTTTGAACTTCATAAATTTCTTTGCATGCTTTGACTCCTAGTTCCATAGCTTCCTTAACAAGTTCTGGCTGGATTTTTCCGTCAAATTGCAGTAATGAAAATTCATCATGGTTTGCCAGCTTTGCGATTGCAAAATCTGTTGCACCCTCTCCAGATTCAAAATCCTCTTCTTCTTTTGTCAGGTCAACGATTAAGGTTTTATCATTTTTTCCAACAGCGACAGAACAAATAAGGTCTTTCATTGGAATTCCTGCGTGGGCGAGAGCCATTGAAGCTGCATTGATTCCTGCTGTTCTTGTTCCTGCATCGGCCTGTAAGATATAAATCTGGACATCAACAACTGTGTTCGGAAATGCCACCAAGTCAACTGCAGGGGATAAGGACCATTGTGTTACTTTTGAAATTTCATTAGATCTTCTGCTTGGACCTGGTCTTTTTCTGTCATAAACTGAAAAGCTTAACAAATCATAAACACATCTTAAAATTCCTTTTGCAGGATCTTGCAGGTGTTGCGGGTGTAGTTGTCTTGGTCCGTAAACAGCTGCGATTGCAACTGTGTCACCGAAAGCAAACATTGCTGAGCCGTCTGCATTTGGTATAACTCCTACTTTTGCAGTCATTTTTCTCATTTCTTCTGGTTTACGACCGTCTGGTCTTTTTGATTCTTTTTTTGTTGTTTTAGTTGTCATTTCACTCATTCTCCTGGAACCATTCCTCCACTTTTTCTGTAAGGCCCATGATATAGACTTTATCAGCAACAAGTTCTATTGCCTTTCTTGCTTTTATTTCTGCCTCAATTGAAGGCCCTTTGACCCAAATCCAGCCGTTTTGTCCGACTGTGATATTGCAACCTGTTCTTTCTTTTATTAGGTTTACCATTGAGCCCTCGCGGCCAATAACTCTGGGTACGCGGCTTGGGATTATTCTGAAAATAAATCCGTTTTCTAATTTGCCGAGGCCTTTTCCTTTTAAAGTCAGGTCAATTCCTTTTCCCTTAACTGTCCAGATTTTTGCAGAGATAACATCTCCAACAGCAAGGTACTGGTCCATTTCGTTTCTGTTGATGAATCTTGGGGATTCTTCTATTGGCAAGAATGAAGATGATGCAGAATCAATATCAACTAACCAGCCAGCATGTGTGATGTCACTAACACGGCCTATTATAACATTGTTTCTTCGAGGTATGAACGCTCCGAAAATAGGTATTAATTTGACGACGCGGCCAGCTTCTTCAGCAAGACCGAATTTACTGGCAACAATGCTTTCTCCTTCTCTTCTTGTTCCTTCTCCAGGAAGATAATCCTCTCCCTTGACAATAACTTCTCCAGGAACGACGATTTTTCTTTTAGAGTCAGAACTAGAATTTTCCTCAAAGGCTTCATGTGCCTCGTTAATTTCGTTCTTCATTGTAATTGTAATAATTTAAACAACAGGCTAATTGTAATTTGTTCCTATTGCCTTATTATTTCAAAAGAAAGGAGAATTGAGGGTTTTTAAGGTTTTGCTTTTAGGAAAATTTGTTCAGAATAACAGAGCCGTGGTTTTAGAAAAGTTTAAACAGGAAGATAATTGCGAATTCTCTATGGTAACAGTTGAAAGAACTAAAGAATATGGGCCAAAAGATTTAGCAGTAGTTGTTATAGTCTCTCAACACCCAGAATGCTGGATTAAAGGAGAAGAAGCTATTAAAATTGTAAGAAACATGGATGATGAATTCAATTTTGATTTGGAGCCATATGGAAAAGGGAGGGTACACAAAGTCGATTACGGAACTTTAACTGAGGAGGGCACAATTTCAGATCCAATAGATATTAGTCCTGAAGTATTTGTAAGCTTGGGAAGACCAGAGAAAGATTTATCTTTACAAAGAAGAGATACATACCAAGTTGTAAAAAAATAATTTTCTAAAAAACGGTAGTAATAAAAACGAGCGTAACACTTTTTTCTCCAAACACAAACTATAAAAATCAATTTATCTTGCATTAATTAGAGAAGAGGACAAATGGCAAATCAGAATATTATTAACTGGCTGAATGAAGGTAAGAAAAGAGGTTTTTCTGTTCAGTTTTTAAAAAAGAAATTGATGGAGAAAAGCTTTCTAGAAAAAGATGTTGATGAAGCTGTTGCAGTAGTTGAGGGAAGTGTTTCTAAAAGCATTCCTCAAAAGATAAATCTTTTCGATAAATCTGCTAAAGTTCAGACAAAAGAAAGTGCGCCTTTGCAAGAAACTAAACCAATGCCAAGTCAGGAAACAAAGATCAGTCAAATAGGCAAGGTTGGGAAAGGTGGAATTAAGTGGATGAAAATGGCAGGGATTATAGGAATTGTTCTTCTTATTGTTAACCTTGCTTTGATAGTTCTTAATTTTGCTGTAAGAGAAACTTTTAATTCTCTGCTGATTAATCAAATAATTTCTATAATTTTTTATGTTATTTTTGTTGCATTGTTCTTTTTCTATTATCTTGGTTTTGTAAAGCTGGGTAAACACACTAACGAAAGACTGCTGTCTTTAGGCGCTTGGTTTGTAATAATCCCTATGTTCCTTTACATCATTTTGTCTATTGTGGCAGGAATTTTGGTTTACCCTCTATATACTGACTTTTTAATTATTGGAGAAAGTGGAACATTAAAGACAACTTTTCTTATTATTGGAATTGTAGGGGTTATTTTATTTTTGTTAAATCTAATCGGATTCTTATTGTTTTCATTGGGCTTGATGAAGGCTGGCAAACAAGTAAAATTCGCTAAGGTTGCGGGAATTTTAAACTTAGTTGTATTTGTTTCAGGGATGGTATTTACTATTGGTATGGTGGTCCTTATCTATTCTATACTTAACTTATTTTCCAAGGGTATCTTAGGTATTGATTTATTAGCGGAAGTTGTTGGCGTGGGTTACTGGGTGATTTATTCATTTATCGCACTTTATGCTCTCTGGATATTGGCAATGATATTTGGAATTCTTGCGTTGTTTGATGGGAGTAAGAAGTTTGAGGGTTGATGTTTTGTTTGTTTAGTGAGATTAATTATTGTTAATAGTTTTGATTGAGTTATGAAAGGACAATGATTGGGCTATTTTTCAATTGTAAGTATGAATCAAAGAAAACCAAGAAAAATAATGACAGCAAACAGGAAGACAAACACTAGATTCAGAAAGTAATAATCAAGTGAAGCTATTAGTGGTTGAGTGCTTAAATTCTCGTTGCCTTGAATCTTACACACCAACTCTATCAACGCCATCTTCTATGGCGGCCTTTGTTGTTTCGTTTTGCGGTCGGCTTCGTACTTAGATGCTTTCAGTACTTATCCGTCTATTGCGTAGCTACCCGGCCTGCTCGTAACAACCGGTACACCAGAGGCAACCGACTCCCGTTCCTCTCGTACTCAGGAGTCGTTCCACTCAAACAACAACACGTCTAGTAGATATCATACAAACTGTCTCACGTACTTATCTATATTTTTCAATATAGCGTGGACTATACCATCATCCTTTTCATTAACTAAAAAGGAGATCAGCGTGTTAACATTCCTTTTGTAACGGAACGTTCTAGAATTTTTCACATAACTGCTTGGGTAAATTTGCTATGCGCCTTCGATTGAAGGACTCTAAGTCTCTACGGGGATGATTTATCTTCGGAAGTCGTTATTTTCTTACATTCACTTTCTAAATGTGAAAAATCTCTTAATTCTTTTCGAATTTCAAGAGGGACTTCATTACTATATCTGCCCAAGATAATTAAAGTACTTTTTGCAGCAACTAAATCTAGAATTTTATGTTCAATAAATTCTCTATCAACTGCTAGTAGATCTCCATACATACTTGATATCTTTATTACATCTGTCCTTTCATATATCCTGTTTATTTCTTCAGATATTACTATTTAAACTTTATCATCTTCCCTCGGTATTGCCACCTTACCCACAGTTATTGGTAAGAAGGTTTCACCGATATGAGCTGATTTTGTTTTTCATCGCGTTACCGCGATGCAACGCCGTGATTTTTCTTAATTTTATATTTGCTGTTGTGTTTAGTGCGAAATCGTTAATGTATTTGACGTTCTTAACCCAGCTAACGATTCCTTTTAATGCGTGAACTCCGACACCCTTGGAACCTTGTGCAGTTCCAGGATAGGAAGAGCCGACAGCGACGCACCAAACCGCGCCGTCAATATGGACTATCGGGCGCGACCAGCCAATTATCCTTGGGGTACCTTTTCTGTCACACACGGGCCCTATTAAAAAGCCACGTGGGGTCGCTGAGCCAGACTTTCGTCTCTGCGTTCTTTGCTGTGCGAAACACAGTCAGGCAAGCTTTTGCCTCTGCACTCAACGTTAGATTTCCAACCTAACTGAGCTTACCATTGGGCCCTGCAGATATCTTTTCTGCAGGGTGCCGCCCCAGCCAAACTCCCCGCCTGCTGGTGTCCTCTCTTGCGAGAGTAAGCAACTTCAAGAAGGATGGGTGGTATTACACGGTTGCTCCGCCTTTGCCTAAGCTAGGCATCTACGCTCCCACCTATACTATGCATTCTCCTTAAAGCTACAACAACAAGTTGAAGTAAAGGTCCACAAGGTCTCTGCTTCCCACTAGACGTTACCGGCATTTTCACCGGTAAGTGAGTTCAGAAGGTTCTGGTTAGGGACAGCGACCACCTCATTAAACCGTTCATGCACGTCACCAATCAAATGACAAGGCATTACGCTCGTGGTTGTTACTTCGCTCCATGCCTTGTTGGGCATAAAACTACAAACCATAATTATCATAAAACGAAATTATGGCGAGTCATGATTTCTCACAACTTCCTTACATCTCTGCAAGGGTCGGACTATATCTTCACAAACTAATATCTATGTCCAAGAATAATTTGCTCTAAATAAAGCTCTTGTTTCTGAACATCATAAGAATAAATAATTCTTAATTTTCCAATCCATAACCTACAACTTCCCTTGAAGTCATAATGAAGATGCTTGTATCTTTCTGGATTTTCAGCAACTTCTTCAATTTTTTTCTTAATTCTATCTTGGACGTTTTTATCCAACTTTTTTAAGTCTTTTTCAAACTCTTTTGTTGGAAGAATCTTATAAGTCATCCCAATTAGCAAATTCCCTATTTTTAATTTGCTCTTTAGCTCTTTTATGAGATTCCATAACTTCTGGATTGCTCATAAGCTCTAAAGATTCAAGTCTGTCTTCGAGTTCAGCTGCTAATTTTGCTAGTTCGATTACATCTTTTCTTGGGATACTTACTGTTTCCATAGAATTAAGGGAAATTTAAGATATTTATACTTTTGGTTTATGTCGAGCGTTTAGTCTCTGGGGATTCTAGAATTATTTATTGGAACTATCTACTTTTGAACGATATCTCGTGGATACGAGATCTAGTTCCTGTTGATCTCTTGTTATTTGAACTTCAAGACCCACATAGGGCACCACACGAATTGCTTTTTGGGCGAAAGTAAGAGTATCCTTACTCCCATCTGCTATTTCCCGTGCTTGTCCTCTTGGTAGTAAATAGATTTCTCCATCTACCTCAACAGATTCATAACGTTTATCTTGATTTCTGTCTGTAACTACTCTTGTCATAAACAGAGGGCAGATATTCATTATTTAAATCTTTCTAAATCTAGTCTTTCCTGCTGATTGTCTCTATTCTTTGAATTTTCAGGGTTCGCTATCATCTCACGACGATAGAATCCTATCAAAGACTTAACGAGATGTTCCAGCATATAGCTCGATTTTCTCCATTTGGTTTAATCTTATTTTACTTCGTCAATCTTTTAAAACTGTTTGCGTAACTATTTGGCCTGGAGCATTATTTTCATAATGTAAGACAGCTTTTGTTCACCTTAAGAGCCTCATAGTTAGGCCCGCCGTTTTACGGGGCTTAGGTCCCTTGAAAAGGACTTTGACACACCGCAACTGGGCAGGTCTCACCGAGTATACTAGTCCTTTCGGATTTGCACTCAGCTACGTTTTTGATAAACAGTCGGGCAGTCCTTGTTACTGCGATCTACAGATGCATCTAATAAATCAGACACAAACATAGACACCCCTTCTACCGAAGATACGGGGCGAGATTGCCGAATTCCCTTAACCAGTTTCCCCTTTCACGTCTTAGCCTTCTCAGCTAGAGCACCAGTGTCGGTTCTTGGTACGGCTACTGCAACCCAGTGCATGCACTTTTCATGGGCTCCTGGAATCAGCGGATTCACCAACAATTCAAATGCATCTATGCATTACGCTCAACATTCTTCTCGTTGACTAGCCCTCTCGGACATCTACTTATCCGGAAGCAATACATACCATAAGATTACAGCAGTTCTGGAATATTAACCAGAAATCCATTCGCCATAGCCAGTTAAGGTATGGCTTAGGTACCGACTAACCCTTGGTTAAACGATAGCGCCAAGGAAACCGCGCTCTTACGACGTTACTCGTTCTCAGAGTAATTTGATCTTACTAACGCCACGATTCTCATTGGATCCCGCTCCAGCCACGCTCTCGCGAAACCTTCTGCGCAGAATCCACGCCTGCCTACCAGAACACTCTAATTATGTCTAATGGTTAAATGAATATGATTTTGTGATGTGATAATAATTTTATTTGGGGAAAATAATATTTGGGAAAGTTTAATGTGGTAAAGAAATTATAATTTTAGAGACAACGTGTTTGAGTGGAAATAATTATTAACTAAAAAATTAGGAGTGTTCTTCTCTTCTGGCTTGATATGTGATGTGAATTTGGCTGACAGCACCATCCCTAGGAGGAGTAGTTTCTATTTGTTTTTCCTCGATACGATAGCGACCTGGTCTCGGTCTTTCAGATCTTGGGGTGCCTTCAAGTCCTTCAAACTCTCTAGTTAAAAGAAGTACATCTCCAGAACTAAATGCTTCTAAGGTTTCACCTACCTCTATCTGTTTCCTTTTTCTATTGTCTCCATCCATATAATTAAATGTTGTTGTCATAACCTTCCAGCTATTTTTTCCTATAAAAACCTTTCGGTTTTGTTATTACTCTTCGGTTACTAATTATTTCGTGTTCTGATCTTTTCTATTTTCAGTTTCTTGAATATAAAATTAAACCAGAAGAGCCGAAGCCCTTCCAGTTAATAAATATCAAAAAACCAAAAGACATAATATTGTCGAGTGCCTCTGAAGTATCGGTAGTATGCTTAGCCCCGTCCATTTTCCCCGCTTAAAACCTCGATAGGTGAGCTGTTACGCTTTCTTTGAATGATGGCTGCTTCTGGGCCTACATCCCTAGTGTCTCTGGTTTCAAACCAAGTTTGTTACACTTAGCATAAATTTTGGGACCTTAACTTCAGTCTCCCTTGTTCGGGTCTCGGAAACAGCACCTTACGCACCGTCCCCCATTCCTATTGTATACAGAGAACAAGTTCTGAGTTGGAAAGGGTTCCGTATCCTTGCGGACCTGCGAACCTTATCCGTACTTTACCTCGTTCTCAAGCACAATAAGACTATACTTCGGCATATTTCGACAGGAACCAGCCATCGCCAAACTAGATTGGCTTTTCACCCCTATTCCCAAGTCATCCGAGTACATGCACATAACACCGGTTCGGTCCTCCATTCTCCTTTCGAAAAACTTCAACCTGCTCAGGAATAGATCGTCTGGTTTCGGGTCGTATCTAGGTGACTATCGCCTTTTCAGACTTGCTTTCGCTTCGGCTTCAAGTTTAACCTTGCCACATAAATACACTCCGTGGCCCATTTTTCAAAACGTACGTTACAACACCGTAATGCCGTAACCAATTGTAACTACTAGATTTCAAGTCTTTTAACCCCCTATTAAGGGTACTTTTCAGCTTTCCCTCGCGGTACTGAGTTCACTATCGGACTTGGATTTATGTTTAGGGTTGGGAGTTAATCCTCCCATATTCAGACCTCCTATCTAAGAAGCCCTACTCTTTTGAAGTATACCATAGAGCTTTCGAGTACGGGACTATCACCCTTTAAAGTGCCCCGTTCCAGGGGACTTCTTCTCAACTCCTTAGGCTTAATCTTCACCACATCTCTGTCTCTCTTTCAAGAGAAGATTCGGTTTGCCCTGTTCCCTTTTCGCTCGCTGCTAGTAAGGGAATCGAATTTCTTTCTTTTCCTGCCGGTACTAAGATGTTTCAATTCCCAGCGTAAATCTCCTTCTCAGGATTTTTCATAGAAACGCGTATAATCGCATTCGGAAATCTTGGGTTCAAAGGCCGCATGCGCCTACCCCAAGCTTATCGCAGCTTGCCACGTCCTTCATCACAATCCAAACCAAGCTATTCATCTAGTAGCTTAAAATAAGATCATTTACCTTCTAAAACTTAGTGGAAACTTAGAGAAATCTTACGATTTCTCTTTAAGTTATTGTCTTCCTGCTTGCTTCATTGAATATTATCTCGACATGACATATTACCGACGGTAAAACGCCACTTTTCACATTGAGTGAATATGATTTTTGATTGCGTAAGTTTGTCGGATTTACGATTTTTGATTTCCTCCGTATTGGAATTATTATTATGGTAATTGAGGGGTTTTAAATGTTTCGGGATGTGGGTGGACCCAATGAGAAGCAGAAAGCAAAAAATTTTAGAAAAAGTTTTCCGCTGGCTTTCAAAACTATAATTGGATTCGCAATCTTGTTTGCCGATGGCACAAGCCATCGTGATGCAGTCTGCGACTGCATATGGACCCAACGAGAATCGAACTCGTATCTCCTCAGTGCAAATGAGGTATCCTACCACTGAACGATGGGCCCACAGAGAAAAATAATTTTTTGAGTTTATAAATTTATCATATGAGTCTTTTTATTTTAGTTTTTTTGGATTTGAGCTTTCTTTGTAGAAGTCCGAGGGGCTGATTGTGTTTTATAGTCACATCATATTTTCTTCTTGGATTTTTGTCTCTGAATTATTGAGCGCGGGTCATAGCTTCTGCTATAAATCGCTTGCGTGTCAGTTCATAACCAATTCCATTGAAGTAATGATTTACAACATTTCCGCAGTGGATGAGCCTCGGTTTGTCGTCGTAACAACTAAATGTTCTTATTGGAGTTACTATTATTCTGAGGCCTGGCTCGACGATGACTGTGTTTCTTCTTATTTCTTTAATAAATAAACGCAGTCCTTTTGAAACATAGGGTCTTTTCTTAAAGTGCATGTCATCTGTTGCTCTTGAGTCCTGACCTTTTTTGTAAAAGATATTTTCTACTGGAATTTTTTTGTTATGTAATTTGATTTTTAAATATGTTTAAAAGTTTTTAAGTGGTTGGAAAGATTATAGTTCCTCTTGGTCTGATTTTCTGAACATAAAACGCTGGGCCCAAATGTCTAATTGGTTTTCTAGAGCTTTTTGTCTTTGTTCTAGAGCGTTGCGAAGTGCTTCTGGTTCTGGATCTGTTGTGTAAGGGGGTTCCAAAAGCATGTAAAGAAAGTGATTGTTTTTAATAAGCTCTCCGTGCAGTTCTCCATATTTTAAATTTCCAGGAACTGGATATAATCTCTAATCATTGAGGTGTTTTCTATTTTCATTTTAAGTTTTTGTAAAATGTTAAAGGTATGCAAACGTCCAGAGCATTTCTCGCTATGCTCAAAATCTCTGCCCCTTCAACTCTTACGAGATTGAAGGTTTCATAATCATAATCTAAATCGCCTTTTCTCTATTTTGTATTTTATTAATTTTAGGAGGTGATCCATCTGCAGGTTCCCCTACAGATACCTTGTGACGACTTAACCTACCTTGTCTAACAAAGATTCGTCCCTGACGGGCCTCGTCAACGCTAAACTCGGTTGGTTTGACGGGCGGTGAGAGCACGGGACATTGACTTATTCACTGGACCCTGATAAGATCCAATTACTACCAATTCCAGCGTCATGAGGCTGAGTTGCAAGCCTCAATCTGAACTAGGCTGAAGTTTATGAGATTAGCTTCCCCTTTCGGGGTTGCGACCCTTTGAATTCAGCATTGCCGCGCGCGTGTAGCCCAGGGTATTCGGGATGTACTCACCTAACGTGGCCCGCACCTTCCTCCTCCTTGCGGAGGCAGTCTGTACATTGTTCAGTGCAAATGTACACACGGGTCTCGCCTGTTACCTGATTTAACAGATCATCTCACGACACAGGCTGACGTCGGCCATGCATCTCCTCTCAGCGTGTCAGGTAAGCCCTTCAGACTGACCTTCATTCTGCTGTCGATCCTGGTGAGGTTCACGGTGTGGAATCTAATTGACATTTGTGTTACAATTGTTATGAATTGCTTCGCATCGGACTTTGTCATGATGCTTCGCTGAAAAAATTATCGTGATAATAATTAACGATAATAAAACATAACAACGGTTGCATATTTCTATACAACTCCTTACATCTCTGCAAGGATCGGACTATATCTTCACTAACTGGAATTATTTAGTTAGTTTCTGGCATGTAGTCTCTGAGGGTTCTAGAATTAAAAAATTATTTCTTTTTCCACAACAGATATGTGAAAATTAATGCTAAAATTACTGTTGCTATTGAACTAAGCACTTTAAACAAGTTGTATTCTTGGGGAGATGTGTAAACTTGTCCACCTCCAACGCCCGTCTCTCCTGCTGTGCTAGCAACAACAAGGCAACACGGAGGACAAATAATACAAATTATTCCTCCGATAATGCTGGCAATGACAAAAACAGACAAGACGGTACCTAAAACTTTTTTGTACATCTCCATGTTTTATCTATGTTTTTTAGCTTAAAAAACCTTTCGATTCTAGTCTTCCCTGCGGATTTTCTCTATCGTTTAGATTTTTAGGGTTCGCTATTCTCTCGCGAAAATAGTAGCCTACTAAACGCCTAACGAGACGTTCCCGCATATAGCCAGATTTTTTCCCTTACCAATTTATTGGTATAATTGATAAGACTCCGACGCGATTCTTTTACGTCGGCTGTCGTGCAGCTATTAGTCTAACCGCACGCGTCACTGGTTGTAGTATCCCGCCGCCTATTCCTTTAAGTTTCGGTCTTGCGACTATACTTCCCAGGTAGCACACTCTACGGCTTCCCTACAGCACCGATACCTCTCGAAGAGGTACCGATGTTTAGTGTGCAGTGTTTACTGCTAGGACTACACGGGTATCTAATCCGTTTTGCGACCCTAGCCTTCATCCCTCACTGTCAGATCCGTTCTCGTAAGATGCCTTCGCTATCGTTAGTCCAGTAAGGATCAACGCATTTTACCGCTACCCTAACCGTACTTCTTACGTCTCCCGGTCTCTAGCCAAGCAGTATCTCTTGCACGCCCGACACTTGAGATGCCGGATTTCACAAGAGACTTACAAGGCAAGCTACGGATGTTTTAGACCCAATAAACGCGGCTGCCACTTGGACCGCTGGTATTACCGCGGCGGCTGGCACCAGTCTTACCCAGTCCTTATTCGTAATACTTTTTACATATTACAAAAGCGTTCCAATTATAGGAACGCACTCTGGCTTGCTCTGTCACACTTGCGTGCATTGCAGAAGTTTCCCGACTGCTGCACCCCGTAGGGCTGGGAATAGTGTCTCAGATTCCCTCTCAGGGCCCCTCCGCTAAGAGCCCTTACTGATCTAAGCCTTGGTGGGCCATTACCCCGCCAACAAGCTAATCAGCCGCAGCCCCATCCTAACTTGAAAGATGATACATTCCAGTAGTTATCTTCTATCCAGTATTAGCCTCAGTTTCCCGAGGTTATTCCAGACATTAGGGTAGGTTAGCTACGTGTTACTGAGCAGTTCGCTCTTCAATTCCTAAGAATCAAAAAAACTTGCATGTCTAATTGCAAACCAGATAGCAGCAGCCCCCAGCAGGATCAACTGGATTTCAATTGATTAGCTGGTTGCTAATTTTGCTCTGCTCCTCCGTTTATTAAAGAAATTTATACGACGTTATAAATTATGAATATTCAACGTTTGCATACCTCATACCTTAATATGCAAATTGTGACAACTTAATTTGTCGACGTTAAACATTAAGGCACTCATTAAAGTTAACATTTTAACAAGATGAGTGGGAGAATTTGGTATTTAAAGGTTTCGGGAAAAATACATTGTTGCGTTTAGTGGACTTATAAGAAATAAAAAAATTATTCCTTCTCCACGCTAAATTCTTTCTCGCTTTTGTCTAATCTCTCTTCAAAATCGTTCTCTGCTTGTTTCTTGAGCTTGT
>Ga0180007_10004411_pt1 | contig 14907 bp, 23 predicted proteins | sample MM_PC_MetaG_FD_121122 | JGI IMG/M metagenome (GOLD analysis project Ga0180007, IMG submission 121122) | Groundwater microbial communities from the Aspo Hard Rock Laboratory (HRL) deep subsurface site, Sweden - MM_PC_MetaG | ecosystem: Environmental > Aquatic > Deep subsurface > Groundwater... | reverse complement strand
AGTCCTGCATATTTACTCATTAAATTATCCTTTCAAGATATTGTTAATATTTATTGATTTACTTTTTCAATGCCAATGTTATGTTTTATTATAAAATCATATTTTATAATTGGATACGGTTTAACATCAAAATCACCAACGCCATTTGCCGGGTTAAACTTTTCATCCTTGCTAATCTTAACAACCAGACCATATTCTATCAAATATCTTTTGCCGCCTGTTCTTATCCCTATCCCTATCGGCGGTTTACCTTGCCCGTACGTTTTAACAAATGTTGGCACAACTATTTCAACAAGATCACCATCATTTAATTCCGGATCGTCAACATAAACTTTTTCAATTACTTCATCCACAATTTCTTTTGCCGTTTTATTTTTTTTCGATTTGCTCATTTTATTATTCCTTTTTATTTTCCGTTACTTCTCGTTCTGCTAAAATTAAAATTATATAGTTTTATCATTTTGCACTTCCTTCAATTCAACTTCACACATTGCGCGGGATCTTAACCGTTTAATATTTTTCAACCGCCGCAACCAACCACGCCCAAACTTCCAAAAATGTTTTCTTGTTCTGTAAAATTTTTCCGCACGTACAATTAACAAATTATATATTGTTTCCTGGTTAAATTTTGTTAATGCGTTGTGCGTATTCCATCCATAGCTTCCATCAACTTTTAATTTCTTTGGTATAATGTTCCACCAATTCCATCCGTATAAATTGTTTATAATACGCTACAACATTTTAATTATTCTTTTTGTACCCATATTTACACTAAGATCAAATAGTTTATATGCCAATGGCGTATATAAAATATCATTGTAAAATTCATTCCAAAAATTTACCCGGTAAAATCTTTTAGCCGCCGCAAGTGCATCTTTATGTTGATTCAGTTTATACAAACCATATACTTCATTAAACGCTTGTTTCCAACAATTCCGGGCAATACCATAAATTGTTTTCCCGCCCGGGTCCGCCGGGTGATTACTTGCAACGCCTTCCCACTTCATCAATTCATCAAACGCAAGATCATATTTTTTCATTTTTTAATCCATCAAAAACATTATTAAAATACTATCGCTAATAATAATAAAATAAATTCTGCTATTGATATTGTAATCCATAATGGATTATCAATTTCTCTAACTTCAATTTCTGTCATATAAACTTTCAAAGTATCTGTTGTATGAGAACTAAAATCTTTATGATCTATCTTCATTAACCAATCAAATACATCAGTTTTGGTGTTGTAACTTATTTTTGCCTCTATTTTAATTGCATCTTCATTATGTGTAAAAATTGTGTCTATTGAAGATGATTTTATTATACCCGTTGTATCGGTTACTGCAAGTAAGTTCTTCCATTTAATTATATAAGTTGTATCTGAAGTTATCCAAACAGCATCACCTTCAATATATACACTATCAACAATTTCGGAGCAGGTTTTAATCGGTTTAACATTCCAACCTAGCAAAAATCCACCTATTAAAAGTAATAATCCTGCCCCGATAATAATTAGGGTATAAGCCTTTGTGCTCATTTTCCCTTCGCATTCCTATTCATTTTAGCATTGATACTACCAAGACCTAAGAACCCAAGTATGGTATTTATGACTACCCACAATTGAGAATCCAGTGTCCACCAACCGGCTAATATTCCACCGTTGAAAATAACACCAACGAAGAAAACAATCCAGGTTTTCCTGCCTTGCAACCATTCAAGCCAACCCATTACATCACCTTATTTTAGTTTATGTTTTCTGCTTTATGCAGATTATTTAGTTTCTTGTGCTTTATTCAAAAATAATGTCCGGTCTTTATACGGTACATCAGTATTTATCGGTGTTTTTTCTACCATCTTTTTATGGTTCATTGCACGCGATTGAACTCGTGCCATTCTTATGTTATATGTTAAATATCTATCAAGGAAAAAATATCCGCCAACTATAAATAAAACACAAAAACAGAATATGGTTTTTGCTCTTAAAGAAAGAGATGCTACTATCTGCCATATTCCCGTTAACCATTTCATTTTATCTCTATATAATTAAACCCATTATCTATCAGATATTTCCTCAAATTAAATTCAATATTGGTAACTTTAATTTTAATTGTCTTGTTATTCTCTTGAATATCTTCAATGGATTCTGTGTTTGTAATTACTTGAGTAACCGTATCCCACCGGTCAGATGCGATTACATATACTTGTGTTAGTATAACCATTAGGGCAATAACAACACCAAGATATATTTTCCATCTTTTAATAGTAACATTACCGTTTAGCATTTCTCCGTTTCCCATTTTATTTTCTTAAAAAAATATTTTGTACAGGGGAAGGACATAATCCCATTGCATAAATTCGGGCTTCATAAATAATCCGTGATAGAATAGAGTGAAAACCCAAAAGAACCAGATATATTCCAAAGCTATAATAATCGCTGTTACCCATAAGTTATTTGATGGTACTTGTTTTATTACCATACTAACACCAAACCCGGTAGTTTTCCCTCTTAAACTAAGCCTGTAACCGGTTATAATAATCAAAGCAAACAATCCACCGTAGACGTGGTAACTGTCAAAAGGCGGAGTAGTAATGCCAAACGGATAATCCCATTGCGGTAACCAACTCCAATCAGCTCTGAACTTTGCTATTTCGTGCATTGCTCTTAGCATACCAATCAATGCTAAAAATAACAATATCCATTTTTCTTCTTTAATTTTTTGCCAAATCATCTTTTAACCTTTTTGATAATTTTACTACAAGCCCCGCAAAATTTAACATCATATCCTTTAATGATTCTTTTTATAGGATCGTGTTTTCTTAAAAAACAAAACAAAAAATAATTGATAAAATTCATAATTTTATTTCAGTATTAAATAATAATTTTCTCATCTCTTTTATATGTTCTTCAACATCAATTCCGTTATCCTCAAGATATTTGTCTATTTCTTCTTCGCTCATTGCTTTAACTTCTTTAATTATTTTATCAAACTCATTCATCTTAAAATTAAAATTATAATTGCTATTAAAATAATTACTGCTATAAACTTTTCTTCAGGACTAAAAAATCTGGTCATTCCATCACTGTGTATTTTTGATAAGGTTCTGTTACTGGTTTCCTGAATTTCCTGACAGGAATCAGATCACCATTTCCATCAGCAAGCCAATACCTGTAAGTGCCATTTTCACGTCTTGGCAAATCTCCGTCTGGTTCATTTATACCTAACCAGGTACTATCTATTGCATAGCTGTACCACATTTGCCCTTCAAAGGAAAAGTCTAAATCCATCTTTGTTTGTGCAAACGTGCCTGCACAAAGTAATATTACAATTAAAGCTGGTTTCATAACTCTAAATTAAGTATCTGCATTTTTGTTGGTTCGTTTGGTTTTAATACAAGATTACTTAGCGTTGCACCTGCTGTTAATCCTGCGCCATTTTCATTGAATCCGGCTGCCTGTATATAATTGCCATTTACTTGCGTTTGGAAAACTACCTGTAAATCAGTGGTTGTGAATTGCAATAAACCCAACGATGATATATAGGCATAAGATGAATCCTCAACTAAGGGATTAGTCCCCGCATCATTACCTTCCCAAACAAATATGTGATACTGCACCGCATCAATATCCGCTTGCCAGCTTGCAGTAGCAGGTATATTAGTTTGTGCATTGCAGGCAATTACTGCAAATAAAATTGCAAGTGCTATTATCGTTCTTCTCATAACCATTATTCCTTTTTTAGCGTTTTTATTTTCAATAAATTTTTCTTCGTTTTCCACCTGCTGTTTTGCAAGCTCATAATTCTTTTCCGGTTTACCGTACATTACTACGTTTTTAACATCTTCAAAATCGCCTCTTACCAGTACCGGTGTGTAGGTCAGTTCGCTCATCAAAAAATATCATTCCAGTATTTCCAGAGTATAGCACCGGCTAATAAACCAACCTTTAACCACCAAAATCCATAGGGCTCTAACATTGCTGTACTGTTTTTACTTTTATGAAAAAAATCATCATAGTTTAATTCGTTGTATATACCTTCACCCATCCATCGTAAAGAAGCAAATATTAACCCATCTTGTAAATAGCCTATCCAGTTATCTTCGTTTTTATAATAAGCATACCCGCCAACAGCAACGGTCAATCCCAACTCAATTCCACCAGTTAAATGCCATAGCCTGTTGTATCGTTTTTTTAATTCGTCATTCCCAGTTTTGTAGTAATGCCTGTCCTTCATCTGATAGTACATATCATAACTGCGTACAACGGAATGAGTTAATGAAAGCCCATCCATTATTAACTTATCCTTTAAGGTGTTTTGTCCAAAAAGGATAGATGAAAACAATATGATTAAAAAACTAATCCGCATATTTCTTTAATTTTACCTGATCATCTGCCTGTGTCATATTAGTGCCTGTTAAATCGTTATTGCCTTGTTCATCCTGTAAGAATGTAGCATCATCATTACCTGCAAACTTCCACCAGCTTATAATATCTCCACCCAAGTAACTGGATTGCATTGGCTTACCTTTTATCCCCAAGTTATAATTAGCAAGTATTTCTGCTGCTGTTAAAGCGTAACCTCTTACTATTTGAGTTTCGCCTATGTAGCCATTAAAATAATAATTAGCCGTAGTCGGGAATAGCCCAACATTGAGCGGGTGGTAACTTCTAACTGTCCCGAAAGCAGTTATGTCTATTGAATCTGTTAATGCACCGTTTATATATATTTTTGAATACCCTGTCCTGTCAAAAGTATTCGCCCAATGATGCCAAGTGCTAAAAGCTAAATTAGTATTATAAATATCTTGTATTTTGTTGCCAAGACTATCATCAATATATACTACAAAATCTCCGCTTGTAGCAAGATAATATGCCCATCCCTTTGTAGTCGCTGCCGTACTTCTGTTGCCTACAATAAAAGCTGTGGCTGATGCCCCCTGATTAAACCATCCTTGCATAGTAGCATCATACGCCTCAGAAATGTCAACTTCATCTATGAATATAGTGTCTGGTTGAGATGAGTAGAGTTTGATGTCTGGTGTTGGATTACCCGTAGTATCCCACTCAAAGTTTTTAACATAAACAGCAGAAGCATCATCGTTTATTACACCTAAACTCCAACTTGAATCGCCAATGGCTAAAGTAACGCTTCCTGAATCTGTACTCTGTGCTTCCATCTGGAATGTATATTTCTTTCCGTGTTCTAATGCTGTGAAATTTGCTGCTGGAAGGGAAGCGCAACTGTCAACGTCACCAACACCTGTACTCACAATCATCCCTGAGTAAGTACCTGTAAGTGCAGTAGTTGAAGTGGTATCTATTGAGTGATTTCCGTTGCCTGTCCAACTGGGAACTTGATGAATACTAATATCTTTAATATAAAAACTATCATCAGCACAAGATATATTTGCAATAGAAGCATCATTATAACCTTGATACCTTGTTAAACCTGTGGTAACTACTGTACCTGTTGATGTATATGTTGTCCAAGCACCTATTACATCAAGCCAATCCGCTGTCCCCCAGTCTTCGTTCGTCCAAGCTTTAATTTGTGTTAAGGTATCGTTTTGTGCTGGTATATAATATCTAATAGACTTTGCATATCTATTGCCAACAACTTGGTCGAGGCTAGAGGTATATATACTATGTTGATTAACTTCAGATGTACCATAAAATCTTAATACATTATCTTCACCGTAAATGCCGTCAACATTCCCTGTTAATGTCCCTCTTGTTGGACCGTGTCCATCTGTACCTGCACTAAAATCACTTTGGTAAAATAATACCGGTTCAAAATCATTATCTATATCTAATACCACTCTATTAGTATCATTCAAATCCAGATTAACAGGTGATGTTTTAGATAAATACTCGTCTGTGCCGTTGTAATCTCCTGCGTAAACCCAAGCATCATCACCAAAAAGAAGTAAATTTTGCCCCCATAAACCGGAGGCGAATAGTATTATTAAAATTATTGTTTTCATTTTTTACCTATACGTTATATAGCTTGTTGCTGCCCAATTTATAGTGGTTGCCGCCATTCCGATTACACTTACCAGCACATTAGTTCCGCTAATTACATAAGTGCAATTCCAGGATGCATTGTTTTCTGCTGTATGCGTTGCAGTTATCCCACCAATTATAGAAACTGTGCCTGCATTATTCCTGTAAGTACCTATTCTTATGTAGCCAGCACCAATGACATTATCAGACCTTAATCCGGTTACGTTGCTCATTATATTTACAGTTGAACTTGTAGGAATAGGAACCGTTATAATAGTCGTAACGGTTGCGTTTGTAGTTTGTACGCTCCCGATCATTCTTTTGTTGTAAGTCGTTCCGTTTGTTAGAGTTATTATCCCTGTAAAAGAAGGGCTTGCTTTTGGTGCATAAAGAGAGGTTGAATAAGCTCTTATTGAAGTAGTATCGCTTGCTGTAACCACATTTTCACCACCAACGGTTGCAGTACCATCAACATCTAAATTCCCACGCACTCCAACCGAATCAGAGTCTAATATTATAACTGAATCAGCAGCCACCCCAATCTTTTTAGCGACTGGGTAAACAACAATATAAGCTCCTCCACTTCCAACCTGTGCGCTGGTTGCCCCAAACATATATATATTATTATCGCTAACTTTGAAATAATTGGGTGTTAATCCAGCCTCAAAATATGGTGTGGTTATAATTGTATAATCAGGGTTTGTTGCAATTATATTTCCATCCACATCTAAATTACTCCTTACCCCAACCGAATCAGAATCAAGAATTATTTTCCCGGCATCATTATCCGCATCTATTGAAGCATTACTACCATAAATTACATTATCTTCATTTATATAGTGTGAAGTATCGGCTGTACCAAGCTGGCTTATGTCATATTGTGTTGCGTAAAGAGTTGAATCATCAAGATTAAGTTTATCATCCAGACTATCCTGCAAAGCCATAACCTTACCAATGGGATGAAAATGAATTGTGTCTGCCGTTCCTATATTCATTGAATCCCTCAACCCGTCATAACTAACCTGCTTCATAGAGTTATCGCTGTTGTAACCAACGTAAATTGAGGGTTCGTTTGTTGCCTCCGGCAAAGCGACTGTAAATATACGCACACCGGATGCGGCAAGTTCTAAACCATCCATTGGCGTTAAAACATCCGGCGTTAATGTAATTGTGCCGGTTAATATCGTTTCAACATTTGTTGAATCATCCACATCAACCGCTTCAACATCATAATACAACGTGTTCACAATTAGATCCTGATGATCTTCCGGCAACAATGTGATTAAAATTTCAGAATAAAACCCGTGATAGGTTGCATAAATTTGGGATGAATCGCCGCCGGCAAGTGTGTTTTGTTTTTGAATCAACCGATCCGCATCAATATCCGTTGATAACTTTGCGCCAAACGTTAATTCCTTGCCGGTGTAATCGTTGTTCTTTACAAGTCTGATAATAGTTTTATCACCACGCACCATAATAATATCATATTCATCAGGCTGGGCAAAGCACACAAACGTAAACAATATATTTAATAACAATATTTTTTTAATAAGAACCATAACCACACTTAAATGTATTGTTCCCGGTTTGTACAACATCGGTTACAAGTTTTATAAATTTCTTTAATCCATAAACCGCAATTGGCAATAATGAAATATCGGATCCGGCGGTTAATGTTACTTCGTAAGTGGATCCATCATATTCCAATGGGTAATATGTTGAATCCGGATCAACGGCAGACATAAATTGAATAGTTGTGCCTTCCATTCCCGCACCCGGGAGCACGGTTGATAACCGTTCTATTCTTGAGAATGCGCTTGATATACTATCGCCATCCGCAATTGAAACGTAAATATATTCATCCGCCATTTGCGGATGAATTGAAAACGTTAAAATCAAAAAAGAGATTATCAACAATATTGTTTTCATTTTTATCACCTTAATTTATTAAATTTCATCAACCATAAACGGTTCATCCGTTGTAAATTGTATTCGCATATTAAATATTAGCCCGCCAACAACCCGGTTTGTTTCTTCAACCACAATTTCACATCTTGGAATTTCGATAATTGTATCATTATACTTTTCTAAAAATTCGGTTGATAGTTTACCGGCACAATGAAAAAGATCCATACGGATCTTTCGTAACTCAACAATTGTATTTTCATCTTTTGCCTGGAATGCTTTTACAGATATTAAATAAAAATATGTGTGATGATCTGTAAATTCATCTTCCTGTTTTTTTTCAACAACCGGGTCTTCAAGAATAAATTCATTATCAATTTCCTGCGGCACCGGTTTTGTTTCCCAATCTTCAAGATGTTCACCAATATCAGTTAAATAATTTTTCCCGGTTAACCATTCGTTTGCAGTCCTTATATTCTGCAAACCGGTTTTAACATCACTAAATATTTCATCAATTTTGAATGCCATAATTATTTAATCATACGTTAAAATGAATCGTGTTATTGGTTCACTCAATGGAATAATCTGTTTAATTTTGTAATCCTTACCGTTAACCACAATTCTATTTGATCCATCATCCGCTTCATCACCAATCAATTCACTATTATTTATTTCAAAAAAAGGATTAGATGATTCAATTTCTATTTCCATCACTTGCGCCGCTTCATATTCATCAACAAACATTCCCGTAATATTGTGATCACCGGATGCGGTAGTTAAAACCGCATCCGATGTAATCACTTTTGATTTGAAAAATGTGTCAAAAGTTAATGGCACTTATATTACCTCTTGCCGGCTTTTGCTTTTGCATCCGCTTCTACTTTTGCTTTTGCTTCCAGGTCTGACCGATCCTCAACCTTTTCACGCACACCACGTTTGGATGCAAGCAACTGAATTTTATCATTACCTTTTACAATAACAATGTCACCCTCTATTTTTTGTTTTCCTTCAACAAAGCAATCCGCAATTAGTTCAACTTTTTCTGCTTTATTAAATTCTTCCGCCGTTTGTCTTTTCATCATTACACCTTTTTAATTTATAGAATTTATTATTGTTTTATTTTTCTTTCCTTCTTATATAAAACAAGATGGAACCGCCGGGCATAAAAACGGTTCCATCTTTTACCGGGATGAGATGGAAGGAAATTAAATAAAATTATTTAGCAACATTAGTTGCAATGTTAAACGCCGCCGGATTAACAACAAACGAATCAACAAATTGCAATGCACGCACAAGAACATCACCCGCTTTGAATGCATCGTCGTCAAATTCACTTGCTTTTATCTGCAACATATCCCAATACATTGCAAGCATTTGACTCCACACACCGAATGCCAAATCACCCGCCGCAAACATATTTGACACAACTCCGTAATCATATCCAATCATTTCATTTTCATCATTGCACAAGAATCTTCCTGAGCCGGCGTCAACTTTAATATTTTTTAACACCGAACGAACCGCCGGTTTGGATGCAAACTTCATTGTTCCAAGATCGGATGCGTTTGCTGTATCAATAGATGATTCCATTGATAACGTTTTTTCACGTGTAAACCCGGCACCAACGGTTGCGCCAACGCCTGTCCAGTTCTTCAATCCTTTTGGCTGACCGGAACCGGTTCCATACATAAGATCATAATCAAAACCACGTCCGCAAACACCCGCCAAACGTCTTTCAATATATGCTTCAACCGCAAGCGATGTTTGATTAAGAAATTCATATGAATATCTTGCAAGCGCACCGGCTTTATTCGGTGCAACACGCTCTTCACCAAAGGTTATTTCAGATTGTGTGATCCCGGATCCTTCGGCGGCGTGATAGTAAGTATAATCATCAAGTTCACGCACCATTGGGACAACACCTTTTAACCCGGTTATAATTTGAACACCGAGCGCATTCATTGCCATTGAGTTAACAAGGTAATCAATAAATGATTGTGCGATATATTGATCTTGAACGGTGTACCCGCCGGCGGCATCCGATCCAACCAATAACCCGGCACGAGATCCTAAAAGTTCAAGTTCTTTTGAACGCATATTTTTAATATTAAATACACGCCTGCGATTCATAATATCCTCCGGGATAAGTACCGCACTTTTGCCTTCACTCTGCATTTGATTACCCAACTGATCACGCAACACCTTATCCGCAGCAAGTTCAACACCAACCTCTTTTTCACCGATTGCACCAAGTGAATATAAAATTATTTTACGGATGGAATAATCACGTTTTTCATCATTTGACAGCCCAACGCGTAAATCCGGGATGTTCTTTTGATTTTTCGGATCATTCAAAACCTTTTCCGAAACGTGATCAAAAAATTCCATTGGTGTTTTGGATTTATCCGCAAGAAATTCATTTTTCAATTCCGTTAAATCCTTTGACGTTTGCAATTGCAAACGTTCACAAGTTGCATTGATGTTATCCCGTCTTTTTAATTCGGCATCAATACCGGCTTGCAATTCTCTAACCGCTTTTTCCTTATCGGCTTTTTCTTTTGCCAATCTTTCTTCTTCGTTCATTTCCAACTCCTTTTTTGAATTGTTAATTGTAATGTTTAATTTATTTTCACTTTCTGAATTTTCAAGTTTGTAATCTATTTTTTCACCAAGTTCATTTTTTACATCAAGAACAAAAAACTTTTTATCATTAACAACCGCCGGGTGTTGTGATTTTAACTTGGTTAATTTATCGGCACCAACCGGCGTTAAACTATTTTCAAATAGATCCCATTCCGTGCGAATCACCAATTCATATTCATCACCAAAATCATTTTTGAAAGTTCTTCCACCGGCGGCACCACTTTCGCCCGGCATTATCCGCAATGTTTTATTATCATATGTTCTATATCCAATTGATGTATCCGTTAAATGTTTTTCCTTAACCAACCGAATTATTTTTTCTTCACCACTATCCAAGAATAATTTCCCAACCAGAATATCACCGGTATAATCTTTAGATAATTTGACACCTTTTTCAAGTTCAATATTGCGTGTTGATCCAATCACATCCGATAAACTAAAACGTGAATGATTATTAAGCGCAATTATTTGTTTTGATGCCGGAATCTTTGCACCCTTCATCAAAAGAATTTCACGAACCGGCTGCCATTTAAGCCAATCAAAAACAAGCACCGGCAATTCAGTTGCAACAATAGATTCAATTGATAATTCATTTTCGTCAAAAGTACCGTTAACAACCGGCACCGCCCTTGAATAACAACCCTCAAATTGTTTAACATCAAATTTTGGGTCTGCTATTTCACGCAAGATCAAACCGTTTTCATTCTTAAACATTTCAAACATTTTAGTTTACTCCGTTATTTTTTACTATTAAATCTTTTGCTTTCCCGTTTGTTGGTTTACTATCATCATCAACAACAACATTATTATCATCCAGCGGATCTGTTTCAACCGGCGGTTTTTCTTCTATTTCTTTTTTATCAAGTCCGTATTTTTTTAATAAGTTATTATACTTTACTTTATCACGCATTATTTGTTCCGGGTCATTACCATCTTCCGTTATAATTTGTATTTCAGACTTAAACCCGCTTACAACATTCAATGCTTTTGCTTCCACTTCCTCTTTTGGGCGTACCCAATCATAACTTCTTGTAGTCCAGCTATGGTTTTGATACGTGCTTAATTTTATATAATCAACCAACGGTTTTAATGCGCCGGACATCAAAGTCCAGTCAATCCAGCGTTCACCAAATGGTGTTAAAAATGAGTCAATAAAAAATGCTTGTTCCATTTTCCAGTTATCCCGTTCATCAATTGCGCCCTGCCTTATTGATGAAAAGTTAACCGCTTCAAGATCACCGGATGAGAGGTTATAATTTGTTCCAAGCGCAGTTGCAACCTTACGCAACATTGTACGGTTAAATGCCGGGTGTTGTTCTGTTGGAAATTTAGGATCCATATGATCAACCTTCCAGCCATACGGAACTTTTTGCATAATACCCGCCGCCATATCCATATACTTGCCGCCATATTTTGCCTCTTGCTCAACTTTCTTTTTTTCTTCATCCGATAAATTTTTAACATCACGCCCTGATCCCAACCAGTTTGCGGCATCCGCTTTTTCCTGATATAGGAACGCCATTGTTGACGCGCCAACGGCGGCATTAATCAAACTTGCATCATCCCATCGTTCCAAACCTTTTAATGTGACAAGCACGGATGCAAGCGCACTCATTCCACGCAATTGGCTAACTTCTGTAATATTATAATCATATATAATTTCACTTGCCGGTAAAAAATATCTATCATTATAATACGACTTGCCGTAACTCATATTTTGTTTACGCATCCATATACCCAATATTTCACCCCAATCGTTAACGTGAACACCGTTTACAACAAAGGTTGATTCAAAATCATCATTGTATTGTGTATCAATATTTCTTGGATTAAGCATTTGAACCGATATACCAAACGGGTTTGTTTTTTTATCAATGTTAGTAATTACCCTCGTTAAAAATTCACCGTTCATTGCAACTTGCGTTCCAACCTGCCATTGCACCCGGCGGAACGTTAAGCGTTTATTCATTGAACAATATTTTGCGTTGCACCATTCCTTAAACTTATTTTCCATAATATCATTTGCAACATCATCTTGTTCACCATTTGGTAATTTTGCATTTGCCTGGAACGTTAAACCTTTGTGTCCAAATACATTTGTAATATATCTTTTAAGATAACCAGCCACGTGCGGATTGTTTTTTTGCGCATCATAAATTCTTGTATCAACCCGTGCTTTATCATTTTTTATGATCGCATTTATATCTTCTTTTGTACTTATCCAATCCGTGCTTAACCTGTCCAGCTTTGCAGCATTATAGCTCTTAATACCAGACCCGGTTCCGTTATTTATTGAAACGTTTGTTATTCCCCTTCCAAGATTATCAACATCCGTTAAATCAAGATCGTTAACAACGCCCAAACCAACATCACTTTTAATAAAAGATGCCGCCGGGTTATTCCGGCGGAACATCTTTGTTAAATTAAATTTTTTCATTTTTACCTTGCCGGAACCGCTATATTTGGTTTCGTAAAATAACATTTCACACTTGCGATAACATCGCCCGGTTGCCCGGTTTCATACGTGTTCAAAATTTGGTAATATGGATAAGTCTTTAATGGCAAATTTGTAATCGTTCCTGATTGCACCGTTTCAACGGAATCACTAACAATTCCAAGCGTATCGACTGCGAACCAATTTGTTAAATCAAAACTTCCTTGTATAGTTGTTGTAACTCTTGGTTTTAATGATGCGCTAACAAAAGATTTCTGATAAGTACCGGTAAAATAATAATCATAACTTGACAAGCTGAATTCCTGCGAATCATAACTTGTTAGCGTATCCATTGGATCCGCCGCCGTTCCAATTGTTTGTTCAATCAAAATATTATTGCCAATATCTTTGAACGTTACACGTTTTTCCGTTTGCGCATTTGTTAAATCCGGCGGAACAAAAAATACAAACAACGCAATAATTAAAAACAAACTTAAAATGTTTTTCATCTTAACACCACTCCTTTTTTTTAATGATTAGTAATCTATAAATCTAACTAAAAACTGATTATCATCCTGGAAGTTTTCACCACGTTCTTCCGCAATTTTTGTTTCGGCATAACTCAACCGTGCTTTTAATTCTTTAATATTACTCAACGTATATTTTCTCCCTAAATATTCCGCACTCATAACTACTTCCGCAACAAGATCTTGTATTGATGTTTTTATAGTATCTCTTTGTATTTCCCAAAACGTGCGTTGTTCCACACTTGATGTTAATAATGGTTTAACATTTACCGGTTCGGTTGTTGGCACAACAAATATTGCCGAATCTGATATTCTTGTAAATACATATTGCACATAATATTCACCCGGCGTGTAGTTAATAGTTTGCGCACTTGGAACGGCAAAATCAAAATCATCACCATCTTTTGTTACATATGCAGATAAGTCTTTTGCGGATTCGGATCCCGTTCTAATTAAAGGAACAAGATTAAAAAGTGATGCGGGGTAATCATCAAGGGATTCGGTAAAAACCCAATCGGTACCGGCAAATAAATTAACAGTAAGAATAGATAGGTTTAATGCCATTACAAGAAATTTATTTTGTTTGTTGTTTTATGATATGTAATAATAAGAAAAAACCGGGAACGCTATAAATGTAATTTTCATTACACAGCATTCCCGGCACGGGAAGGAAGGAAGTCATCCCGTAAAGTGTTTACCTGTAAAGAATTGTATGAACCGAATCTTCCGATATTGTATATTTTTTTGCAAGATATTCCTTGCAATCAAAAACCCGGAACCCGTTGTTTCTAAGTTCCTTGAATTCCAGGTTGATACAAATATTCCTGTATGCCACATCATCCAAAAAACCGAATTCCTTTGCGTACCGTGCAATATAATGCGGCAAAATTCCGTTGATATTTTTTTGTTTCAGAATCTTTTTTAATTCGGCAATTGTATCTTTTATTTTTTCTTCAACCCGGTAATTGCTTGTTGCGTTATTCAATTTATCTTTACTCATAATTATGTCCACTCGCATCTTTCACATTCTCTTACACACCACTTATTGTGCTTTTCTGGATGCATTGGTTTCCCGTATCCTCCTTCGTAAGTACCCGGATCAATAGGGGCATCTCCAAGTTCAGCATCTGTTAAATAATCGAAACCGTCTTTAAGTTCTTTTCTGGGTCTACTATTAAAACCCCAAGCTTTTTCACATTTATTATCGCAAGTTACTTTTACTTTCTTCCCAAAATAAATTATATCAGTTGTTAGTATGTGCGCAGAACTCTCATCTGTACCTGGATTATTTTCTTCGTTAAGTTGTTTTGTGTTTTCTTCCATCTTAAATACTCCTTTTATTTTTTCTTCGCTCATAACGATATTTGTTCATATGTTTTTCTTACAAGAATATTTTT
>Ga0180007_10004410_pt1 | contig 14907 bp, 14 predicted proteins | sample MM_PC_MetaG_FD_121122 | JGI IMG/M metagenome (GOLD analysis project Ga0180007, IMG submission 121122) | Groundwater microbial communities from the Aspo Hard Rock Laboratory (HRL) deep subsurface site, Sweden - MM_PC_MetaG | ecosystem: Environmental > Aquatic > Deep subsurface > Groundwater... | reverse complement strand
CTTGCCCAACGGCAGAGGCTCTTTTACTCTACCAATGTTGACACCATCGCAATCCGTACCGATATCCCTTATACGCATAGCTTATTGACTTTCTTCAAGAAAAGAGAGAGGAGAAGGCGTTGAGAAAGTACTTGCTTATACTCATTGCCTTATTGGGGTTTTTGTCGCATTCTTCGGCGCAGGAGCTGAAGGTGCCCGTTGCGCTTAAGATGGAACTGAAGGCCCGTACCGTTCTCATTGCAGATAAGGTTTCTTGTACACTGACCGCTACCGCAGAGAAGGATACCGAGGTGCAGTTCCCGGATTTCTCCAAGGGGTGGGGGGATTTTACGGTAAAAGAAGAGCTTACGCGGGTACGTTCTTTCTGGGGAAGAAAAAAAATTACGGCACGATATACTCTTCAGACGTATTCAACAGGAGAGATTGTCCTTCCTGCGGTAGTTATACGTTATAAGAAGAAAGGCCAGGACCAATGGCAGGAGATTAAGACTAAAGAAGAGCGCATCCAGGTCAAAAGCCTTTTAGAAGGAGCAGGAGAAGAACCAACGCTTAAAGATATCAAGGGGCCGATGGAATTGCCTTCTGCATTTGGCGTATTTAAGATGTGGTGGGTGGTTATTTTGGCGTTGTTGCTATGGGGAGTCGGCATGTATCTGCTGAAGCGGCGCAATGCGTTCTCCCCTACGCCTCCCCGTCCCGCCCATGAAATCGCCTATGCGCAATTGGAGGAGCTTAAGAAACAAGAGTTGATCCGGCAAGGCAGGACAAAGGAATATTATAGTATGCTCTCTGGGATCGTACGGCACTACCTGGAGAATCGTTTTTCCCTGCGTGCTCCCGATATGACTACCGAGGAATTCCTCTTTGACTTGAAGGGCTCCTCGCTTTTAGCCAAAGAGCATAAAGAACTCTTAAAGGACTTCCTCTCCCATTGTGATCTGGTGAAGTTTGCCAAGTATGCGCCGCAGACAGATGAGATAGAAGGCGTGTTTCAATCCGCCAAGAGGCTTGTCGATCAGACCAAAGAAGTTACCGAAGAACCCGAGGGGAATCGTACACGATGAGTCTTAGCGATCCTTGGTTCTTGATCTGTATTCCCCTTATCGCCGGCTTGTTATGGTACGTGCGTACTCGGGGTCAACCTTGCGGCATGAAGTTTTCTTCGGGGGATTTGCTGGGAGGGTTGCGCACTTCTTGGAAGATACGTCTTTATAAGAATCTGACGGTAGTACGGTTCTTTGCGCTCTGTTTGGTTGTCTTTGCGTTAGCCAGGCCGCGTCTTCCGCTGGCGGAGTCCAAGATCGAGGTAGACGGCATTGATATTGTGTTAGCCATTGATTCTTCTACCAGCATGCTCGCTGAGGATTTCAAGATGGGGAATCGACGCAAGAGCCGTATTGAGGTCGTCAAAGAAGTGGTCGAAGAATTTGTCAAAGGCAGAAGCCATGATCGTATCGGGGTAGTTGCGTTTGCCGCGCGCGCGTACACAATCTCTCCGTTGACACTCGACTATTCATGGCTCTTACAGAATCTAGAACGGGTGCGTACCGGGATGATCGAAGACGGGACCGCAATCGGCTCAGGAATAGCGACCGCGTTGAACCGGCTTCGCGATACTAAGGCCAAGAGTAAGGTCGTGGTCCTTCTTACCGACGGCCGTAATAATACCGGAAAGATCTCGCCGCGCACTGCCGCCGAAGCTGCCAAGGCCCTGAAGGTAAAGGTCTATACTATCGGCGCAGGGGCCCAAGGGCCGGTGCCCTATCCGGCAAAGGACTTCTTCGGAAATACCGTCTATCAGAGGGTACAGATTGATATCGATGAGGAATCCTTGAGGGAGATCGCTTCTATAACAGACGGGAAGTATTTTCGGGCAACGGATACCGAGAGTTTAAGAGAGATTTATAAAGAGATCGACCGGCTAGAGAAGACCATCATCGAAGAGAAGGGGTACCAAGAATACCGCGAATTGTTCCCGTTTTTTCTGATTCCCGGATTATTCCTGGTGTTGATGGAGATAGTTCTTTCGAATACTATTTTAAGAAAAATACCTTAAATTTCCTATGCGTTTTGCCCGGTTGGAATTACTCTGGTTTTTTATCGGAATAGTTGCTGCTCTTATTGCGTTTTTCGCCTGGGCCTTTGACGCGCGCAAGAGGACAGAAGCGCGCTTCGCGCAAGAGAACCTTTTGCACGAATTACTTTCCTATGTCGATGCAAGAAAACAGCGCATCAAAGCAACGCTTCTTATTATAGGGGTGGGGCTGGGGTTTTTTGCGCTCTTACGCCCACAGTGGGGGTTTCACTGGCAAGAGGTCAAAAGAAAAGGGTTGGATATTTTTATTGCCTTGGATACTTCAACGAGTATGCGCGCCCAGGACATCAAACCAAGTAGGCTCCAGCGCGCCAAGCTTGCGGTCAGGGACCTGGTGCGTCAACTCAAAGGAGACCGTATCGGATTGATCGCCTTTGCCGGAACGGCATTTGTGCAGTGCCCGCTTACCGTCGATTATAGCGGATTTTTGAGTTCTTTAGAGAGCGTGGATACCGATACTATCCCCCGGGCAGGGACCTCATTGTCGAGCGCAATACGCGAAGCGCTGAGAAGTTGCGAAGGCGCCTCCGCGCAATATAAAGTGGTAGTGATTATTACCGATGGAGAAGACCATGAAGGTAACCCCTTGGAAGCTGCAGAGGAGGCCAAGAAAAAGGGGGTAGTGATTTATTGTATCGGCGTAGGGACTTCTGAGGGGGAATTGATCCTTCTCGAAGAAAAAGGCACGGCCAAGGAATATCTTAAAGATAAGAACGGCAATGTGGTTAAATCCCGCCTTGATGAAAGGATTTTACAGAATATCGCCTTGACCACAGGCGGTAGTTATCTCCACGCGACTCCTCTTGAATTCGGTCTGGATTTATTATACCGAGAGAAGATATCGAAGAGAGAGAAATATGAGTTTGAAAGCAAGATGGCCAAGCGTTACGAAGAGCAATTTCAGATTCCCTTAGCGCTGGCATGTCTATTCATTTTAACGGAGGCACTGATTAGTGAGAGACGCGCGCCTTAATTTGATCTCAATAGTGTTGTGTTTTTTCTTATCGCGGTGCGGGGAGACGTTGGCATTCGCCGCCAATAGTGGTACAATAATAACCCGCGCAAACAGGTTGTATCAGGAAAAAAAATACGACCAGGCCTTGCAGGGTTACCAAGAGGCAGAGAAACTCCAGCCGGATTCAGCGTATATTCATTATAACGAGGGAACCGCAGAGTATAAAAATGGGCAGTACGCGCAGGCGGCAGAATCTTTCCCGCGCGCCTTTGCAACCGACGATAAAAAGTTGGAATTCCGCGCCGCCTACAATATGGGCAATGCCAAATATTTTCTTGGGGAAAGCCTCCAAGAGCAAGATAGTGCCGCTGCGGTACAGGCTTTAGAGGCATCGCTGCAGCATTATAGGCGTGCCATCGAGTTAAACCCAGGGGATCAGGATGCGAGATTCAATTATGAGCTTTCCGAGAGGAAACTCAACGCACTTAAGGAAAGATTAAAGAATCCTCCTGCGCAACCCCCACCTTCTTCAGAGAAGAAAGAAAAAGAGTCTCAAAAAGAAGAACAAGGTTCTTCCGGCCCCCCGCAGGGATCGCAGCCGCAGGAAAAGAAAGAAGATTCTTCCCAGGAGAAAAATAGTCAGAACGAAGCGCGCAGGCCTGGCGGCGGCGAAAACAATGAACGCGCAGGCAGCACGCAGGAAGAAAAACGAGAAATGTCTGCCCAGGAGGCCAAGATGCTTCTTGAAGGCCTGCGGGATGAAGAAATGGCTCAAGGGGAATTGAAAGATACGCCGCGCGGAAGCATACGAGAAGCAGAGAAGGACTGGTAATGAGAACGATACGGCTTTCTTTATTACTATCTTTTGTTTTAGCAGTATCTTGTGTGACGTGCGCTTTTGCCAAGACCGTCAATTTTGAACTTACCGTTGACGCCAATACCGTGGGCGTGGGTAATGCCATTCAACTTAACCTTACCTTTAATAATACTCAGAATATGCCGCCTTTGGAGTTCCCGGAGATAGAGGGATTTCGCGCGCGCTACCTTGGGCCTTCAACGCGCATGTCGATAGTCAACAGCCAAGTCAGCAGCTCGATTACGCATGCCTATACGCTCCTTGCGCTAAAAACAGGTTCCTATGCCATCGGTCCTTTGAAATTTGATTATAATGGCGATACGTATGTTTCTAATCCCGTATCTATTGCGGTGACCGCGCAGAGGAATCCTCCTGCACAGAATCAAGGGCCGAGTGGCTCACCAGAGGCATCTTCTCCTTTGGGAGATATTAACGACAGGGTTTTCTTGGTTATTCAGGCAGAGAAGAACCGGGGCACGATTAATGAACTGATCCCTATTTCTATCAAGCTCTATGTGAACCGGTTAGGTATCCGCGATATCGAATATCCGCAAATACCTCACGAAGGGTTCTCAATCGGGACGTTTGGCCAACCAAGGCAGTATCAAGAAACCTTGGCAGGGGTTGCGTACGAAGTCATAGAGTTTAATGCCGTGGTATTCGGCACCAGGACCGGAGAGTTCCGCTTAGGCCCGGCGACGATTAATTGCAATCTCATCGTGCGAAAACAGAGCCGCCGGCGACCTCCTTCAGGGTTTGAAGACTTTTTTGATTCCGACATCTTTGAGGATTTCTTCGGCCGCTATGAGAACTATCCTCTTACTCTGAAATCCACCGATATTCCCTTAACCATCCTTGATTTTCCCGAAGAAAACAAACCGAAGGATTTTTCAGGGGCAGTGGGAAGTTTTACTTTTGACGCCGATGCCGGCCCTCGGGAAGTCAAAGTCGGCGATCCGATCACCCTCAAGATTACTATCAAGGGAGAGGGTAATTTCAATACGGTGACGATCCCTCGGCTACGCGCCGAAGAGAATTTCAAGGTATACGAGCCGCAGATCAAACAGGAGGAGAATCAGAAATCGTTTGAGCAGATATTGATTCCTTTACGCGATGAGCTCCGAGAGGTTCCGGAGATTTCCTTTGATTTTTTCAATCCGAAGACAGGGAAATATGAAATAGTGCGCCAAGGTCCGTTCCCGATAAAAGTTACCCAATCGGCTATCCAGGAGCCGTTGCGGATCATTGATCCCCGGGGTGGGGGCATCTTGCAGGAAGAGAAATTAGGAAGGGATATTATTTTTATCAAGGCCTCCCCGGGAGATTTAAGAAGAAGGGGCGCGTATCTTTACGCGAATCCGTTTTTTCTTGCGATCCATCTTATCGCTCTTCTGGTATGGATAGGGGCAATGATTGCTCATCGCATACGGACTCGCCTGAAGAATGATACCCGTTATGCCAGGCTTCTGCATGCGCCTGCAAAGGCCAAGGCAGGAATCCGTAGGGCGCAAGACCTCCTTGCGCAAGAAAAGACAAAAGAATTCTATGACGCAGTATTTGGGACTCTCCAGGAATACTTGGGAGATAAATTCCATTTATCCTCCCACGGGATTACTACGGATATTGTCGATCAATTGTTGGTTCAGAAGGGTATCCCGGCGGAAATACTCCAACAATTCCGGCGGCTCTTCCGGGATTGTGATATGGCGCGTTATGCGCCGGCAGAGTTTGGTAAAGAAAATATGGAACAGGCGCTTCAGGCCTTACGGGAAGTAATCGATTATGTGCAGAGAAACATACGCTAATACAGGGAAGCCCGGAAAAGCTATACGCATCGTAATGCTGGCGAGTCTCTTGTTACTGGCGGGTGGATGGGTATTTGCGCAAGCCCAGATTACTTCCGATGCAATGAAGGAGCATTTTACGCAGGGGAATAGTCTTTTCCGACAGAACCGTTATGACGAAGCCATTGATGCCTATACGGGAATTCTTCGGCGAGGCTTTGAGAGTGCAGCCCTCTATTATAATCTGGGGAATTGTTATTTCAAAAAGGAGGAATTAGGACGCGCGGTTTTGTATTATGAGCGCGCACGGCTCTTTGTGCCGCATGACAGTGATCTTAGATCAAACTACCAGTATTGTCGTTTGTTGCTTAATCTTCAGGATGATAGCCGGGGGGGGAATTGGTTTATTCGTCGGATCGGTGCGTTCTTTAAGGGTTTAGGAATCGACCAACTTACCGTCTTCTTAAGCATGCTTTATCTTAGTACGATACTTATTCTTATCTTGGGGATCTTTCTTCCTGCGTTTAAGGGAAGGACTAAATCTCTTATTGCGTTTTTTGTGGCGTTGCTATTTACGGCAGGCATCGCACTTTATGGAAAGGTTTCCTTTGCGCATACCGGAGCGGTCGTCGTGGCAGCAGAAGGCGAAGTGAAGTTCGAGCCTCAGGAAAACGCGACTACTTATTTTACGTTGGGAGAGGGTAGTACGGTTGAGGTTATTGATGTTTCCGCAGGATGGTATAAAATCAGGCGTGCTGACGGAAAAATCGGGTGGTTGGACAAGAACGCGGCAGAACGCATCATCCCTTAATATTTTCTGGCGGGATATCCCATGAGTACTAAAAAATTAGAAGCGCGGCATTGCGTGCTGTTCTTTGACTTCGATAATACCATTACTTCCAAGGATATCTTTGACGATATGCTCGTCAGGTTTTCTCCCGGTCGCCAATGGGAGGCCTTGGAAAAGAAATGGCAAGAGGGAAGTATCGGTTCAGAACAGTGCCTTAAGGGGCAACTGGAACATATGGAGTTGGAGAAGGCCTCTTTGGATCGCTATTTAAAGAGTATCCGCATCGATTTTTGGTATGGCAGATTGGTGAGTTTGCTGAAAGCCAAGAGAGTCCCCGCGTTTATTGTAAGCGACAACTTTGATTATATCCTTACGCGTATCATTAGGTCTGAAGGTTCCGGGTCCATTAAGATTTTTGCCAACACCATGCGCGTCTTGGGTAAGAAAACAGTGGTGCGGTTCCCGTATCGTCATCCCCATTGTCATCGTTGCGCACATTGTAAGACTAAAAACATCTTGGCACACACACGCGCAGATTCTATAATTATCTACGTCGGTGACGGGCGTTCCGATATCTGCCCTGCGTTATGCTCCGACATCGTTTTTGCCAAAGGGGAGCTTTTAGGGTATTTTCGTAAAGCCAGGATCCCGGCAATACCTTTTAAAAACCTTAAGGATGTGTATGCGTATTTGAAAGGATATTTATCATGAAACAACGAAACGTGTTGAAGAAACAAGAGTCCGACGTTTCTCTTTTTTCGAATGAACTCATGGCGTTGGAAGCAAAATATTGTTCCTGGGGTGATACGGTACATTATGTGGAGAAGCCCACGGTCTTTACGCGGGCGCAGGGATGTTCCCTCTATGATAAGGAGGGGATAGAGTATTTGGATCTTCAGATGTGGTATTCTGCGGTAAACTTCGGGTACGGGAATAAGCGCCTCAATGCCGCGCTTAAGAAACAGCTCGATACGCTTCCGCAGCTTGCCTGCCAATATCTTCACGAAGAGAAGATCCGGCTGGCAGCAAAACTTGCGCAGCGTTGTGAATTAGCGTTTGAAGAGAAGGGAAGGGTGCATTTTAATGTCGGAGGTTCTGCCGCCGTAGAGGATTCTTTAAAGTTGGTACGCAACTATTCGGGGCGCAGCCTTGTGTTTGCGTTTATGGGCGGTTATCATGGAAGAACACTGGCGGCATCTGCGATTACCTCAAGTTTTCGTTATCGCGAGCGTTTCGGCCATTTCGGAGAACGTGCGCTCTTTGTCCCGTTCCCGTATTGTTTCCGTTGCCCTTACGAGCAAAAGAAGCAGGTTTGTGATTTTTATTGTCTGCGTCAATTCGAAAAACTCTTTGAGACGGAGTACCATGCGGTGGTGAATAAAAAGAACAATGCGTGCGAGTTTGCGGCGTTCTATGTTGAGCCTATTCAAGGCACCGGTGGGTATGTGATCCCTCCGCGCGGTTACTTCCCAAAATTTAAGGAGATACTTGATCGTTACGGGATTTTGTTAGTGGACGATGAGATACAGATGGGGTTCATGCGGACAGGAAAGCTCTGGGCATTGGAGCATTTTGAGGTGATTCCCGATATCATCGTCTTTGGGAAGGCGTTAACCAACGGCCTCAACCCTATTTCGGGGATATGGGCAAAAGAAAGACTGATCTCTCCGAAAGTATTCCCTCCGGGCTCAACGCACGCTACTTTTTCTTCCAATCCCTTAGGAACTTCCGTTGGCTTAGAGGTGATGAGGCTTATCGAAGAATCGGATTTTCAGGCCAGTATTCCCTGTAAGGGCAGCTACTTTCTCTGTCGCCTGCGCGCGCTGCAAAAGAAATATCCGTATATAGGAGATGTTGACGGCTTAGGGTTGGCGCTGCGTGTGGAGATGTGCCATAAAGACGGCGTTACTCCTTTTAAAGAGCTGGTTGATGCGATGGTCGATATCGGCCTGCAGGCAAGGCTATCTGCGGGAGGGAAAAGACGAGGGCTTATTCTGGATGTGGGAGGGTACTATAAGAATGTCTTTACCCTGGCCCCTTCATTTTATATTACTGAGAAAGAGATAGATTTAAGTATTGAGCTTTTTGAGGAGGCAATGCGTAAGGCCCTTAAAAACTGTTCTTAATAATTACCCTCAACGTTATTGATTTTGGTCTCTCTTTTTTTAAAGAGAGACCATTTTTTTAAAGCGGGAAGATACAATTAGAAACGGTAGGCAATGCCAAGAAAGGCGAAGCGGCTATTGATTCCTTGGTTAGGATGCTTGATCCCTGAATTTGAGAGATGACGAAACCGCCCTTCGACGGTCAACGCGACATTCTGATTGAAAAAGTAATGGGCCCCTACGGCGCCCGTTTCGGTGTAATTATATTGCGTAGATTGTTCCCGGGTGTGCAAGGTCATATAATCCATTCCTACCCCTAATTTAAGATAGGGCTGTAGCCGGGCGGTCTCAGGAAGCGCGCCGATCTTGAAGAAGAACGATACGCCTGTTTCAATGTTACGTCGAGGCTGTGATACCGGCGCAAGAAATGTTTCTATCTGGAATTCAAGGAGTGCGGCGGGAGAGAAGTTGATCTTCCGGGCAAGGGGCTTTAAGTCGAAATCAAAATCCACGGTGAGAGGGTAGAAACGGTGGCTCCCGATGGCCTTTAGTTTACTGAGGCCAATGCCCACAAGAAATTCTATCCCTTTGAGTGTGCGCGTTGGCATTTCTTCTGCGCGAAGACCGACCAGGGAGGATAGCAGTATACCGAGAATGAGCGTGCCGCAGAAAAGAGGTTTCTTCATTGTTTGATAGCTTGCTTAGAATTATATACGAGAAGAACTTTTTTTCAAGGGTTATTTGTCATGCAAAGAGCACTCTTACCCATCTGTCTCTCTGCAAGGATGTATTATAAGCTTGCAATATCTTCCCTTTTGGTTATATAATAAGGAGAGAATTTAGCGCAAGTCGCGATTTTCTAAAGGAGCGGCGTATGTTCAGTACGATACTTCACAGCATAAAAGAGATCATTCAGAGCCTGACCGTCTTCGATGTGGTTGACATCTTCATTATTTCTGTGTTTATCTATCTTATTCTGATCTGGTTTAAGAAGGCAAAGGCCCGGTTCATGTTGATTGGCATGCTGGTCGTAGGAGGGATCTATTTCCTGGCGCGCGCCTTTGAGTTATACCTGACCACGACGATCTTGCAGGCATTCTTTACGATCTTTCTTTTTATTATCGTAGTTATCTTCCAAGATGATTTCCGCCACTTTTTCGAGAATATCGCGGTACGGGGACTCTTCCAGAGGCATCGTCCACGCTCTCTCTTTGGAAGGAATATCGATATTCTTACCAGTGCCATCGCCAATCTCTCTCGTAAGAAGATCGGGGCGCTTGTGGTTATTCGCGGAAGAGATGTGTTAGAGCGGCATCTGGAGGCAGGGGTTCCTTTAGATGGGTTGTTAAGTCAGGTATTGCTTGAGAGTATTTTTGATCCGGCAGTCCCCAGCCACGACGGAGCATTGATCATCGAGGGGAATAGGATTACCCGTTTCGGGTGCCACCTGCCTCTTTCTACCGATATCGCCCAGATCGGCCGTTTAGGGACACGTCATACGGCAGCCTTGGGGATTGCCGAACGAAGCGATTCTTTAAGTATTGTCGTCTCCGAAGAGCAAGGGACTATCTCTATCGCGGAAGAAGATAAGCTTTACCCGCTTAGTTCCCTCGAGCAGCTTGAGGCCGCGCTGCGTAATTTCTATCGGCAGCGTTTCCCTGCCAGGCGCCGGTCGGCCTTCTTTGATTTTCTCGCGGGCCACTCTTTGGAGAAAATCATCGCTCTCTTGATCGCGGGGGCGATGTGGTTTACCTTTAGCCACCGCAACGAGAATATCCGCAGGGATTTTGTGATTCCCTTAGAGTACCGTAATCTTGCGTCGGAACGGATTATTGCTGAACCTAAGCCCAAAGAAATAACCGCAACCTTTAGCGGGTTTGAGCGCTCTTTTAATCTCTTGAACGCAAAAGAATTAAAGGTTTCTCTGGATATGTCAGCGGTAAAAGATGGGGGCAACGAGTTCCGCATTACCAAAGAGCTCATCAAGGCCCCTACGGGGCTTTCTATTATTAACATCGATCCGGATGCGATAAAACTAATGGTCTATCGTATGATGACTATTAATGTTCCTATAGAATTGAAGACTAAAGGCCGCGCACCAAGCGGTGTGGCTATTCGCCAGATACGGGTAGAGCCGCAAGAACTTCCCGTCGTCATCTCAAGCGCGGTAGCGAAAGAGTCAATCAGGGTTACTACCGAAGAAATAGACCTTAAAACCGTTACCAGCGCCACGATTCTTACCCCTAAACTAATAGTCTCTCCGGAGGCAAGATTTCCCGCAGATAAATTGCCTGAGGTAAAAGTGATCATCGAAGTAGAAGGAAAAGAGCCCCCCGTATAATATGCGCGGTCTAAACGAGGCGTTACGTGCAATACGATCTGCCAAGAGCATTGCCATTTCAGGGCATCTTAACCCCGATGGCGATTCGCTAGGCTCTCTTTTGTCATTAGGGTTGGGGTTAGAGACTATCGGGAAAAAAATATATATGTTGTATCAGGGAGAAGTTCCTCCCACGTATCAGTCATTACCTGGTATCCGAAAGTTACGGCGCGCAATGCGCGGTTCAGTCGACCTGGCGATTGCGGTTGATTGCGGGGCGCGCGAGCTTCTTGGAAGACATAGGTCGGTCTTTAATACTGCCAAGGAGACGCTGGAGATCGACCATCATGAGTACCGCAGGTCTTTTTGCCGCCTTCAACTTGTTGATGCCCGCGCCGCTGCCGTAGGGGAGCTTATTTATTTAATCTTAAGCGCATTAAAGGTTTCGTTTTCTCCCGCAATCGCCGAAAATGTCCTTACGTCTGTTATTGTCGAGACTAACCTCTTTAAGTTATCCTATGTACGGCCTTTTACCTTTTTCGTCTGCGCAGAGTTGCTTAAGACCAGAATCAGTTTCGCACGTTTAGTCGATAAGGTGTATGGTCCTAAAACAAAGAAAGAAGCGCTTCTTTCGGCATTGTGTATCTCCCGCAGCGTATTTTTAGAGAAGGGAAGGCTGGTATGGTCAATTATTAAGAAAGAAGATTTCAAAAGATTAAAGGCGAAGAATTACGATGTCGATGCGGTGGCCAGCGAAATGTGCGCGATCAGGGGAGTCGAGGTTGCGTTACTCTTTAGAGAAGAGACGCCAGGGGAATTACGCGTGAGTTTACGCTCCAAGGGAGATGTCAATATCGCCACGGTTGCCGAATCTTTCGGAGGAGGAGGCCATTTCGATATTGCGGGGTGTTATATCCTTTATCGCAAGAAAACGATAGAGAAATTAATCGAAGCGGCTGGCAGACAACTGCCTTTTTTAAAGACGACAAGGGGAAACAATGGAAATAGTTGATTTTGCGGTGGGGTGGCCGGGAGAGGAGCCCCAAAAAGAGCTTTTTATTACTGCGTTACAGAAGGAGTGCGCCACCCGAGGCCTTGCCTATCTTTGTATAGACCCTCGTAGCATACACGGGATAAGCAGCAAGGTGAAGAAGCAGGATTTGAAATGTAAGTTTTATCTCGACCTGGCTTCAGAGACCTTTGACCCGGAAGATGATTTTCTTAAATTTTCCTATCTATTAAAAGATTCGGGCACTCGTATTGTGGCTGATCCTGATGACGTCAAGGCAGCCGCCGATAAATCGATCACTCACTTCGACCTGGCGCGCGCTCAGGTTCCTGTCCCTTTGACTCTGCTTGTACGCAACTGGGAGTCTGCGCGGAAGTTGACCGGCGATGAGAAAGAGAAGCTGGGGCTTCCTTTTGTAATCAAACCGGCGTTAGGGTATGGGCAGAAAGGGGTTAAGATAATCGACCATAAGGCAACCTTGAAAGAGATCGCGGAGGCGCGTAAGTTCAGCGAAGGCGATAATTTTCTGCTCCAGGAGTTTATTGAATCAAAAGAGATCGAGGGGGATCCTGCATGGTTTCGCGTGTTTCATCTTTTTGGGGAGATCATCCCTTGTTGGTGGAATCCTCAGACCCATATCTACCGGCAGGTCAGCCTCAAAGAGATGGATATGCAAGGGCTGCTCCCTTTGGTCCGTATTACCACGGAGATCGCCCGCATCACGCGCATTGATTGGTTTTCTTGCGAGATCGCCATCAGCAAGAAAGACGGCAGTTTTGTGGCCGTCGATTATATGAATGACCAGTGCGCGATGAGCCCCCAGTCGCAATACAAAGACGGAGTACCGGATGATTTAATCATGCATATCGCTGAGCGGTTGGTGGCAAAGGCCTGGAATTATACCCAAGGAAGGTTTACGCTCACCCATCGAGCCATCTGGTTTCCTAAGATTCAGGTAAAAGATGAGAATGTATAAAAATATCGTTAAGCCTGCTCGTTTGGAGAAAGGGGATACGATCGGTATTGTCGCCCCGGCATGGTCATTTGATGCGGATAATTTCAGAAGGGGGATAGAAAAATTAAATTCCCTAGGCTTCAAAGTTAGGTATGACAGCAAGATATTCAACAAGTACTGGTCTATGGCTGGCTACGACAGAGAACGTGCGGGTCAGATCAATCGGATGTTTGGCGACCGCAAGGTAAAGGCGATTCTTTGCGCCCAGGCAGGGTATGGTTCGATTCGGACGATTCCGTATTTGGATAAGGGCATAATCAAAAAAAATCCAAAAATCTTTGTCGGCTATAGTGATATTACTATACTCCTTTGTTATCTCTACCAAACTTCTTCAATGGTAGTTTTCCACGGCCCGGTAGTAGCCGATGAAATCTATGAAGGGATGAGCCCTATTACACTGGAATACTTAAGCCTGGCGATTACCAGAGCAGAGCCTTTGGGAGAAATGCAGTTCTCTATGCTCAAAGGCTTACGCGGGGGAAAGAGCCGAGGGGTCTTGGTAGGCGGCAATCTTTCTTTGGTGATTAGTGCGATTGGAACCCCCTATGATGTCGATACCACTAATAAGATTCTCTTCCTTGAGGATATCGGAGAAGACTTGGAGGTTATTGATAATTGCCTCATGCATTTGAAACTGGCAGGCAAACTAAGAAGAATCAAAGGGATCATTTTCGGGCGCATGGATGATTGTATCGATCATTCGGGGCACCGCTATACCTTGCGCGACGTGCTCAGTGATGTGTTGCGGGATATTGATGTTCCCATCGTATATGGATTTCCCTCCGGGCATCGGACCAAAGGCGAAATTGATATCACCCTGCCTTTAGGGGTTTCAGTCACGCTGGATGCCGATGCGCCTTTAATATCCATCGATGAGCCGGCAGTGCGATAGCCTTCCGCTTCAAGAGTAACCAAGAATGGGTGTAAGGGGCAAGGAAGATGAAGAAAAAGGCGGGATTATTTTTATCATTATTGTTAGCCGTGGTGGTCTTTATTGAGCCGGTACGCACATTCTTCAACGGATTTTCTTATGATGAACGTAAACTCACGGAAGAAATGAAGGTGGTAGGCCCGATTATGGGGCATAATCCGCGTGTAAAAGAAGCGCAAGATATATTGCGAAGCATTGGGGGCGCAAAGATCTCCAGTGATGGTTTTATGGGGGGAGAGACCAGAACGGCAATTAAGTTATTCCAAAAGCGCCAAGGACTCAAATCCCATGGCATTATAGATTCTTCCACGTGGCAGGCGCTACAGGAAGAGAAAAAAGTAAGAAGAGAGACTATCCCTGAAGCGGCGGTTCAGCAGGAATACAGGGATACGAAATCTCCTGCGATAGAGAAAGAGGGGAAGGAAAAGAATCTTGTCATCTCTGGCGCGACACAGGATTCCGTGCGTGTACCGGTCAAGATCATGGAAATTCAGCGCGCACTCAAGGAGAGCGGATTCTATCGGGGCAAAATAGATGGGAAGGTCGGGCAACAAACCACGCACGCTATTGTCGCGTTCCAGGAATCAAAAGGATTGAAGGCAGACGGGATTATTGGAAACAAGACGTGGGATAGACTTCGGGAGTTCTAAGGGAATGCGCATGAAGAATAGGGCCGTAGGAGCAGTAGTCGTAGGAGTTCTTTTGGGAGCCGGGTTCTACTCTTATTACCAGGGCTACCAACAGCAAGAGAAAGAGCGTATCCAGCGTCAAAAGAGAAGGCAGGCGTGGTTTACGCTTAAGAAAACGCTTGAGGATGATATCTTGGGATTTAGCGGCGAATCGGCGATTGTGGTAAAGGATTTAACAAGGAAATGGGAGATATCCCATAATAAAAATACGCTCTTTCCTGCGGCAAGTCTTTCCAAACTTCAGGTTATGTATGCGGTATTCCAGGGGGTTGCAGAGGGAATCTTCAGGGTTGAAGATGTATCGATACTTCGAGGAAGAGATAAGGCCTCCGGTTCGGGGGTGTTGAAAGATATGCCT
>Ga0180007_10004409_pt1 | contig 14909 bp, 12 predicted proteins | sample MM_PC_MetaG_FD_121122 | JGI IMG/M metagenome (GOLD analysis project Ga0180007, IMG submission 121122) | Groundwater microbial communities from the Aspo Hard Rock Laboratory (HRL) deep subsurface site, Sweden - MM_PC_MetaG | ecosystem: Environmental > Aquatic > Deep subsurface > Groundwater... | reverse complement strand
GCTCCCTCATAGATCATATCAAACTTCCTAAAGTCTAATGATTCAACAAAGTCCTCAACTAGAAAACAGATGTGGTCTTGGGGTATCATATCTTTAATATCTAAAGGTAAAAGCCAGCTTTGGGTTTTGTTTAATGAATTTTTTAAATTTTTTTCATTAAAATATTTTTTGTGGTAATTAAAGATATTAATTATTTTTGTGGTAATTAACCCAAAATACAAAGGTATTTAAATAAGTGGTAATTAAGTATTAACATGCCTTATCTAAAGAAAGTTAATATCAATAATAATGACTACTACTATCTGTTTCATACTGTTAGAGACGGCGACAAATTCAGGAAACTAAGCAAATACATCGGCAAGGAAAAGCCTGATGAAAAGGAATTAGAAAAGCTAAGAAAGGATTTCTTAAAAGAGATACACAAGCTGCCTGAAGAGAAGAAAGAAGAAGTAAAAAAACCAAATGTTGTTGCTATACTGCAGGATCTGCAGGAAGAAAAGGGATTTCTTTCAAGAGAGGATATGATAAAGATATCAAAAGAGATGGGGATTCCTGGTGTGGATATATCTGGTGTAGCTACTTTTTATTCTCAGTTTAGACAGACAAAGCCCGGTAAGTATAAGATAAGCATGTGCACAGGAACTGCTTGCCATGTGAAGAATTCTGGTGCTTTGTTAAGCTATTTAGAAGAACTATTAGGGATAAAAGCAGGACAGACAACAAAGGATGAAAAGATAACTTTAGAGTTTGTAAATTGCATAGGGGCATGCGCAAAAGCGCCTGCAATGATGATAAACAATACAGTGTATGGAGAATTAGACAAGAAGAAAGTAAAGAAGATAGTTGAGAGTTTAAAATGAAAATTACTATTGGATTAGCAACATGCGGAATAAGTGCAGGAGCAAAGCCTGTATTTGATGCTTTAAAAGATGCAAATCTGCCTGTAGAGAAAGTAGGCTGCATAGGGATGTGCTATAATGAGCCTGTTGTTACTGTTATAGATGATAATAAAAAATCAATATATGGAAATGTAACAATCGATAATGTAAACAAGCTTATAGAATGCATAAAAAAAGGAGAAGAATGCAAAGAACTATTGGTAGCTAACGATATAAATGAACTGGATTTCTATAAAAAACAAAACAGATTAGTGATGGAAAACTGTGGATTGATAGATCCTTTAAATCTTGAGCAATATAAGGAAAATAAGGGATATTCTGGATTAAACAATGCATTAAAGTTAGAGCCAAAGCAAGTGATAGAACAGATAAAGATTTCTGGGTTACGAGGAAGAGGCGGAGCTGGGTTTCCGACTGCAATCAAATGGGGATTTTTAGCAGATAAGAAAGGAAAAAAGTATCTTATATGCAATGGTGATGAGGGTGATCCTGGTGCTTTTATGAATAGGACTGTGATGGAGTCTGATCCTTTCAAACTAATAGAGGGAATAACTATAGGGGCATATGCAACAGGAACTGAGGAGGGGATAATCTATACAAGAGCAGAGTATCCTTTAGCAATTGAAACTTTAGAAAAAGCTTTGAAAATAGCTTATGATAATAACCTATTAGGAAATAATATCTTAGGAAAAGAAGGATTTAATTTCAAATTATACATACAGAAAGGAGCAGGCGCTTTTGTATGCGGTGAAGAGACTGCAATGATAAATTCCATCGAAGGAAAAAGAGGAATGCCAAAGCCAAGACCGCCTTATCCTGCTGAGAAAGGGTTATATGGAAAGCCAACTAATGTTAATAATGTAGGAACATGGGCACATGTTGCTACGATAATGAAGATAGGTGCTTCTGAATATGCAAAGATAGGAACAGAAAAGACAAAAGGGACAAAGGTAGTTTGCCTAACAGGAAAGATAAAAAGAACGGGTATTGTAGAAGTGCCCATGGGAACTAAGTTAAGAGATATAGTGTATGAGATAGGTGGAGGAACTCCTGAAGGAACTGAATTTAAAGCAATATTATCAGGAGGGCCCGCAGGAGGATGCATACCTAAAGAACATCTAGATACGCCCTTAGATTATGAGACATTACAGGCATTAGGGGCTATAATGGGCTCTGGCGGAATGGTTGTAATAAACAATGAAGCATGCATGGTTGATGTTGCAAGATATTTTATGAATTTTACGCAGGAAGAAAGTTGTGGAAAATGCACTCCATGCAGGGAAGGGACAAAAAGATTATTGGAGATGCTGATTAAGGTAACAAGAGGAGTAGGGGGGGAAAAGGATATCGATAAGATAAGACAACTAGCGGAGTTTGTGAGGGATAATGCATTATGCGGATTGGGGCAGAATGCACCTAACTCTGTGTTATCGACATTAAGATTTTTTAGAGACGAGTATGTGATGCACCTTAAAGATAAGACATGCTGTGCGGGAGCATGCGCAAACCTGCTGAAATATAATATAACTGATAAGTGTGTAGGGTGCGGGAATTGCGCAAGGCACTGTCCAGTTGGATGTATATCAGGAGAACCAAGAAAGAAGCATGTGATAGATCAGGAAAAGTGCATAAAATGCGGAACATGTTATGAGGTATGCGCTTTCAAAGCCATCAAGAAAACTTAAGTTTTCTTGAGCATACAAGGTATTTCATACCTTGCATATGCAGAGAAGAAATAAGATGAGCAAGATAAAACTAACAATCAATAACATGGAAGTTGAAGGTAAGCCTGGAGATATGATAATAGATGTAGCCAGAAGAAATGGGATAGAGATACCTCATTTCTGCTGGAATGACAGGATGGAAAGGATAGGCGCATGCAGATTGTGTATTGTTGAGGTTAAAGGCATGCAAAAACTAATTGCTTCGTGCTGCACTCCGATAAAAGAAGGAATTGTTGTTAATACTCATTCCCCAAGAGTGCTTGAAGCAAGAAGAACAAATATGGAGTTATTGCTTGCAAATCATGATCTTAATTGTGTAACCTGTAAGGAAAATCTAAGCTGTAAACTACAGAAGTATGCTGAAGAACTGATGATACAGGATATTAGATTTGATGGTGAGAAAAGAACAGAAAATCCTGATGATTCGAGTGTATCTATCAGAAGAGATAATAACAAATGCATACTGTGCGAGCAATGTGTAAGGGTGTGCAATGATATACAGACAGTTTATGCAATTGGACTGCAGAAAAGAGGATTTCATACTAAAGTGAGCCCGCCTTTTGGGCTTGATATGAATAAAAGCGCTTGTGTAAATTGCGGGCAGTGCGTTGTTGCATGCCCAACAGGTGCCTTAACAGAGAAGAGTGATATACAGGGAGTGATAAATGCACTTAATTCTGATAAATATCTTATTGCACAGACTGCTCCTTCGATAAGAGCTACATTAGGCGAGTGTTTTGGGATGCCTGTAGGTACTCCAGTAACGGGAAAGATGGTTACTGCATTAAAGGAAGCTGGATTCCACCAGGTTTTTGATACTGATCTTGCAGCAGATATCTGTATAATTGAAGAAGCGACTGAGTTTATCAAGAGGTTTAAAGAGAAAAAAGATCTGCCTATGATAACAACGTGCTGCCCTGCATGGATCAAGTTTGGAGAGCAGTTCTTTTTTGATGAATTGCACCATATGTCATCGTGCAGAAGCCCTCAGGCAATATTGGCTTCACTGATAAAAACATATTATGCTGAGAAAATCAAGAAGAATCCTAAAGATATCATATTAGTGGATATAATGCCTTGTACTGCAAAGAAGTTTGAGATATTAAGGCCTGAATTTTCTGGAGAGGCTGATTATGTTTTAACCACTGTAGAACTTGCTAAATTATTGAAACAGCTTAATGTTGATTTTTCCAGCTTAAAAGATTCTAAATTTGATAATCCCCTTGGTGAGAGTACTGGAGCTGCTGCTATCTTTGGACATACAGGTGGAGTTATGGAAGCAGCTCTAAGAACAGCTGCTGACTGGATTTCTGGAAAAGACCTTAAGAAGATCGATTACAAAGCAATAAGAAGTATGGATACGATGAAAGAAGCAGAGATTGAGATAGGAGGAGAGAAGGTAAAGGTTTGTGTTGTCCATACCTTAGGTGAGGCTCGTAAGCTGATGGAGCAGATAAAAGAAGGAAAAAGCCCATATCATTTTATTGAGATAATGGCATGCTATGGTGGATGTATAGGCGGAGGAGGACAGCCGCCGCCGCATAATAAAAAGACCCTTGCCAAGAGAACCAAGGCGCTTATTGATGTTGATGAAAAGATGGATGTAAGAAAGTCACATAAGAATCCATCTGCGATTAAGATATACAAGGAATATTTAGGGGAGTTTGGAAGCAAGAGGGCGCATAAGTTATTGCATACTCACTACTCTAAGAAAGATTACATTTAAATAATAAAACATACTCCTGATAACTATGGAAACAATAAACAAGAATAAAACAATCTATGAAATTATATTTAAGCAGAGGAATGTACTACTAGATATTGCCATGGTTGTTTTGAGTGTTGCTTTTTTAGGGATTATGGCAAATATTAGAGTTCCACTTTGGCCTGTTCCTGTTACTATGCAGACATTTGGTGTTTTTGTGATTGCTTTCTTTTTTGGATCGCGTAAGGGATTTTTGTCGATAGTTGCTTATTTACTTGCGGGAATTGTTGGATTTAGTGTGTTTACAGGATATAAATCGGGATTAGCTGTATTTATGGGTCCTACTGCAGGCTATCTTATTGGTTTTTTGTTTATGGCTTTTTTTGTAGGTATGATGATTGAGAGAGGATATGGAAGAACTAAAAAGTCTGTTTTAATCTGTATGTTAGCTGGAGAAGGGATTCTTTATCTGTGCGGATTAACCGGATTGTGGTTTTTCTTAGGGAAAGTTAGCTTATTGAAATTATTGATGGTTGGGTTTGTTCCGTTTATTATTGGTGATTTGATTAAGATAGCTGGTGCTGTTGCTTTGTTTCCTTATCTGTGGAAGGGGAGCGATAGAATAGCACAATAAGCGGTTTATTCTTATAAGAATATTTCTTTCACTAATATTTATAAATGATGCATATCAGCTATAGGTATATTGGTAGTAATTGAGGTGCAAAAATGGCTAAAACTTACGAAGAGATCAATGAAAAAATCAAGAATAAAAAAGCAGTAGTGCTTAATGCAGAAGAGTTTATTGAGCTAGTTGATAAAAAAGGACTGAAGGAAGCTGCAAAAGAAGTTGATATAGTAACAACAGCTACATTTGGGCCAATGTGTTCTTCTGGGGCTTTTATCAATACAGGACATGCTAATCCAAGGATAAAGATGCAGAAGGTATGGCTTAATGATGTTGAGGCATATAGCGGGTTAGCGGCTGTTGATTTTTATATTGGAGCAACACAGATACCTGACAATGATCCTGAAAATTCAAACGGAAAGGGGTTGTTTAAGTATGGCGGAGGGCATGTTATCCAGGATTTGATAGCTGGAAAGGATGTTAAATTAAAAGCAACTGCTTACGGAACTGATTGTTATCCAAGAAAAGAGATTGAAACTACTGTCAATATCAAAGAATTGAATGAGGCTTATTTGTGCAATCCAAGGAACTGTTATCAGAACTACGGGATTGCAATAAACAAATCTGATAAGACTATATATACTTACATGGGAGTGTTAAAGCCAAATGCAGCTAATGCAACTTATTGCTCTGCTGGCCAGCTTAGTCCTTTGTTAAAGGATCCTTTCTACAAGACAATAGGAATCGGAACAAGGATATGGTTAGGGGGAGCACAAGGATATGTTTATTGGCAGGGAACTCAGCATAATCCACATGTAAAAAGGAACAAGAACGGAGTTCCTATCGGGGGAGCTGGGACTTTAGCTGTTGTTGGTGACCTGAAAGAGATGAGTCCGGAATTTATTGCAGGAGTTTCTATGCAGGGTTATGGTGTAAGCCTAGCTGTTGGAATAGGTGTGCCTATACCTATATTGGATGAAGAGATTGCCAAGTATGCTGCTCTTAAAGATGAGGATATTGAAGCGCCAATAATTGATTATGCAAATGATTATCCTGTGTGCAAGCCAAGGGATTTAGGTACAAGAAACTATAAGGAATTGAAATCAGGGAAGATTATGATAGACGGAAAAGATGTTCCTACAGCGGGATTGTCTTCTTATTCAAAGGCATTGAAGATAGCAAACTTATTGAAGAAGGAGATACAGGAAGGTAAGTTCTTTTTGAACAAGCCTGCACAGCCACTGCCTGGAACAGAATGGGAAGAGAAGTTTAAGCCATTAAAGGTGAGGTGAGTATTATGACAAACGAAAAAATCAAAGATTTTTCCTATACCAAGCACAGCTTGGTAAAGAGAAAATTAGTATTGCATTTTCCAAAGAAAACTATTGACCAACCTATAACTTATAAATTAGTTAAAGACTATAATCTAGTTTTTAATATACTTAAAGCAAAAATAGATAATGAACAGGAAGAAGGACTGTTGGTGATAGAACTTTCAGGAAAAGATGAAGATTATGCAAAAGGGATAGATTATCTTGAAAGTCTAGGAATAAAGCTGCAACCTTTGGAAAAGGATATTGAAAGGGATTTAGATAAATGCACACATTGTTCAGCTTGCGTTGTACACTGTCCGACAGGCGCTTTATTTGTTAAGGACAGGAAGACAATGGAAGTTGAGTTTGACAAGGAAAAATGCATACTTTGTGAAGCGTGCATTCCAGTGTGCCCTTTTGGAGCTATGAAGATTGAGTATTAAAACCTATAAAAATCTTCTTTTGTTATCTTATTTTTTAATTTTTGGTCTTTGCTTAATAATAGTTTAGGGATATTTCCAATCATGCCTATCTTATGATCTTTGACTATTATTACGCCTTGGACGCCTTTTAGTTTTATTGCCCAGTTTAAAGTTGGTTCAATATCTTTTATTTCCTTTACTTTGTTTCCTACCGCTGTTGATACTGCATCTGCTATGTAGGATTTTTTTGAGAAGACTGTTGCTAAATCGCATTTTCCAAAGCTTAGTGAATGGCCCAGTTTTGAGGAAGATGAGCAGATTGATAATGGGGTGTTGTTTTTGTTTAGTTTGAATGCGAGTTTTTCTGCTATCTTGTTCTGACCTGAGAATAATCCTATTGTTATTTCTTTATCAGTTACTGCAAATATGTCTCCGCCGTTTTCTGCTATTGCTGTTTTTGCGCCTTCTTTGATTAGCTTTTTTACTATGAATTCTGAGAGCGTTCCTGCTACTGCTGCCATTGGGCCTACTTTTGCTATTTTAGCACCTTCTGACATTAATTTTGCTATTTTTGGTGCATCTTTCTTTATTTTGTATGGGCTTAATGCTGATAGGAAATAAGGGTCTTTTTTTATGTAGTTTTCGAGAATGGTTCTTTGATCAATCAGTTCGTCGTATGCTTTGCTAACTAGCTCTTTCTTATCTATTAAAATCTTTATCCTGCTGTTCTTGTAAATGATCTCTTCTAAGTACATTATAATAAGGTTAGAAAAGGGAATATTTAAATATATGGTGTATATTCCAATTATTATGATCAAAGCAATGTTTTGTTGTTGTTGCTGAATTCTTGCATTGTTATACTTTAAGTTCCGAAGGGAGGATGGCGAAGTGGTTAACGCATTCGCCTGCAAAGCGAACACTCATGGGTTCAAATCCCATTCCTCCCTTATTCTAATTTAAATTTAGTTTTAAGTGGTAATGATAATAAACAAAGAAAAAATGGAGGAAAAAATGTTATACAAAAATATATTGGAAACGATTGGAAATACACCTTTGGTGAGGATAAACAGATTAAATCCTAACAAGAATGTAGAAGTTTATGCCAAATTAGAGAGGTTTAATCCTGGCGGATCTGTAAAAGAGAGAATAGGCCTAGCCATGATAGAAGCTGCTGAGAAATCAGGAGAGCTTACAAAAGACAAGATAATACTAGAGCCGACTTCAGGCAATACAGGGATAGGGATAGCTATGGTGGCTACAGTAAAAGGATATAAAACATTATTTGTGATGTCAGAAGGTGCTAGTGTAGAGCGGAGAAAGATATTAAAGGCGTTTGGAGCTGATATTCTGTTGACTGATCCTAAGAAAGGAACAGATGGGGCTATTGAAAAAGCATATGAGATGGCTAGAGATGAGCCTGACAAGTATTTTATGCCAGACCAGTTTAACAATGAGAATAACTGGAAAGCACATTATAATGGAACAGGGGAGGAGATATGGAAACAGACAAATGGGAAAGTAACTATGTTTGTTGCAGGGATAGGAACATCCGGAACTTTGACTGGTGTTTCTAAAAGATTAAAGGAGCATAATAAAGATATTAAGATAATTGCAGCAGAGCCTTTACTAGGGCATAAATTACAGGGCTTGAAGAATATGAAAGAAGCATATAAGCCTTCAATATATGACAAAGCATGGCTTGATGAGAAAGTTCCTGTAAAAGATGAGGATGGATTTGAGATGGCAAAGAAACTTGCTAAGTCTGAGGGGATATTTGTTGGAATGTCATCAGGAGCTGCAATGCATGTTGCATTAGAAAAGGCAAAAGATATGAAAGAGGGATTAATAGTTGTGTTGCTGCCTGATGGAGGGGAAAAATATTTAAGTACAACGCTATTTGGTGAATAACTATGTTAGAACTTTATAATACCTTAACTAAAGAGAAAGAAGAGTTTAAGCCTATTGTGAAAGGAGCTGTTGGGATGTATAGCTGCGGTCCAACGGTGTATAATTTTGCACACATAGGGAACTTTAGGAATTATATATTTGTTGATCTGCTGAAGAGATATCTCAAGTTTAAGGGTTTTAAAGTAAAGCATATAATGAACCTTACAGATATTGACGACAAAACAATAAGGGATTCTGAGAAAGAGGGATTAGGATTAAAGGAATTCACTGAAAAATATACTGCGGCTTTTTTTGATGATATCAAGGCGCTTAATATAGAACCTGCTTCACAATATCCAAAAGCAACAGAGCATGTAAATGAGATGGTTGATTTTGTAAAGGTATTGGTTAAAAAGGGCTTTGCTTATGAGAAGCTGGGTTCAGTTTATTTTGATATATCCCAGTTTACTGATTATGGCAAGCTTTCTAAGATTGATTTATCGCAGATGAAAGCAGGTGCACGTGTTGATCTTGATGAATATGAGAAAGACCATCCAGGTGATTTTACACTGCTGAAGAAAAGCAGGCTTGATGAGCTTAGAAGAGGGGTATATTATGATACTGAGTTTGGAAAGGTAAGGCCAGGGTGGCATCTAGAGTGTTCTGTTATGTCAATGAAATACCTAGGTTCAACATTTGATATTCACTGCGGCGGAATTGATCTTGTGTTTCCGCATCATGAGAACGAAATTGCACAGTCAGAAGCATATTCAGGAAAAAGATTTGTAAATTATTGGTTACATAATGAGCATCTTGTTGTTGACGGCAAGAAGATGTCTAAGAGTTTAGGTAATTTTTATACTTTGAGAGATGTACTTTCTAAAGGGTATGATCCAAGGGCAGTCAGGTATCTTTTATTGAGTACGCATTACAGGCAGAAACTTAATTTTACTTTTGATGGATTAGATGCTGCGAAGAAAGCTATTGAAAGGTTTGATAATTTTATTTTTGTACTTAGGGGGATGAATTGCTCAGAAGATATTGGGAATATAGATGAGCTGATTAAAGAGGCTAAAGCTGCTTTTTCAGCTAAGATGGATGATGATCTGAATATTTCAGAAGCTTCTGCTGTGATATTTGACTTTATACGTGATACTAATAAGTTAAGATTGAGCAAGAAGGATGCTGATAAGGTATTAAAATTTATGGAAGAGGTTGATAAGGTATTTGGTGTTATTGAGTTTAGCGCAAAGGTGGAGAAGATTTCTGGAGATATACAACAACTTATTGATGAAAGGGAAGAAGCTAGGAAGAACAAGGCTTTCAAGAAAGCAGACGAGATAAGAGACAGGTTAAAGAAAGAAGGGATAGAGCTGATAGATACTAAAGAAGGGGTAAGGTGGAAGAAAGTTTGAGTTTCTTTTATATAAATTATATAATAAAGAAAGATTTAAAAATAGAATATAATTCTTCTGGGTTAGGGTGAGATAAAAATGACTAATGCAACAGCAAATGAATCGAGTAATATTGGGGCAATATCTGCTTTTTTTGGGTTAAAGGGAACAAAAACGGTTGATGCGCCGCAGGTAGTGGATCAGCTTATACGGACTGTTATGGCAAGCGGAACTCCAGATGAACATAGAGATTTGGGAGAAACATTAAGGTGGGCAGATGATAATCTACCTGATCAGTGGCAATGCAGAGGATTAAGAAGTTTGCAAGGCAGAGAAGTTCCTGGTTCTTTGGCAGATCATTATGGAATTTCAAGTTATCCTGATGTTTTAAAAGGATATCAAGGCTAATTTTTTATTTTAAATTTCAATCTCAATTTCAAAATCTATCTCAGAATTTTCTTTTAATGGTCCGTAAGCTATGTTTTCTGTTTTTGTGGCTGCTATGATGTCGTCTTTTGCTGATTCAAACTCTTCTTTTGAAAGCTTTCCTTTTAAGAATATATTTTTTAATGGTGTTTTTAAGCTAAGGCTTTTTTCTGATTTGAACTGTCTTGCTTTTTCAACTGCAAAGACAACTAATTCGCCAATCTTTTCTGCTTTTTCGTCGAGCTTTTCTTCTTTTGGCCAATTTGCTATGTGGATGCTTTTTGCATGGTCTATGTTTTTGAAGTGAAGATGATAAATCTCTTCTGTTATGTGCGGCATGATTGGAGCCATCATCTTTAGGATTGAGAGAAGAGATGTGTAAAGGCCATATTGGGCGCTTAATCTTGCTTCTTTTCCCCTTTTGTCTGGATTATACAATCTGTCTTTGATTATTTCAAGATAATTATCACATAGCTCGTGCCAGAAGAAGTTTTCTACGTCTGCTTTTGTTCTTGAGTATTCGTATTTGTTGAAGGATTCTGTTGAAGATTTTATTATTTTGCTTAATCTTGTAAGAATCCATCTGTCGACTACTTCTAATTTTTTTGGTTTTTTTGGAAAGGAATTTCCTAAACCTTCAGAGCTTTGCTCTGAAGTTTCTCCTTTGTAATCTTCTAAGTGCATTATTGCGAATTTTGAAGCATTCCAAAGTTTTGTTATGAATTTCTGGCCTGTAACTAAGTCTTTTTCCATGTATGGGAGATCATCCCCTAGTTTGCAGCCTGCTGCCCAGAATCTTAAGCAGTCTGCTGAGAATTTATTTATGACTTCCTGAGGTTCAATGACATTGCCTTTTGATTTTGACATCTTTTTTCCACTTGGATCGAGAACATGACCTGAAATCATAACATCTTTCCATGGATTTACTTTATTGTGCAATTGTGATTTTACAACTGTGTTGAAAAGCCAGAATGTAATTATGTCGTGAGCCTGAGGCCTTAATGACATCGGATATAATTTATTTTGCAGTTCTTTTTTTGTTAGCTCAACTGCAATCTGAGGAGTTAATGAAGATGTTGCCCATGTGTCCAGAACATCTTTTTCTGGTGTGAATTCTTTGCATTTGCATTTTGGGCATTCTTTTATAGCTGGTTTGTCTTTTAATGGATCTACTGGAAGAGAGTTTTCATCTGCCAGGATTATTTCATCACATTTAGTGCAGTACCAAACTGGGAATGGAACTCCAAAGTATCTTTGCCTACTGATTAACCAATCCCACTGAAGGCCTTTAACCCAGTGGTCGTATCTGGATTTCATGTGTTGGGGATACCAGTTAAGCTTAGCGCCCCATTCGAGCATATCTTCTTTTAAGTCAAGATATTTTATGAACCATTGTTTAGAGTTTAAGAATTCAATCTCTGTTCCGCATCTTTCGTGAACATTAACAGCGTGTTTTATTGGCTCTTGGCCTATGCATAATCTTGCATCTTTTAGATCTTCCAGGATTAGTTTTCTTGCTGTCTGGATAGAGTGTGTTTCGTATTTTCCAGCCAGTTTTGTCATCTTTCCGTCTGGGGTTATTGCTTCTTTTATAGGTAAGTTATGGGCTTTCTGCCACTCCATATCTGTCTGATCGCCAAATGTGCAGCACATGACTAAGCCAGTGCCTTTTTCAGGGTCTGCCCTTGGGTCTGCTAAGATTGGAACTTCAAAATCAAATAATGGAACTTTTGCTTTTTTTCCTTTTAGTTTTTGATAACGTTTGTCGTCTGGATGGTAGAAAACTGCTACACAAGCAGGCAATAGTTCAGGCCTTGTTGTGGCTATGATCAAGTCTTCTTCTTTTCCGTTGCTATTTACCTTGAATATTATGTCGTTGAAGAAAGAATCTAGAATCTTGTCCTGACATTCTACCTGTGAAATTCCTGTTTGGCATTCAGGACACCACATAACAGCTGCTTTTTTTCTGTAAGCTCTTTTTATCTTGAATAAATCTATGAAACTTTTTTGAGAGATTCTTTGGCAGTGCTCATTTATTGTTGTGTAATAGATATCCCAGTCACAGCTCATTCCTAATTTTTTCCAGTCTTGGATGTATGTTGGTCTTAGCTCTTTTTCTAAGGTGTCTAAGCAGAGCTTTGCAAACTGGTCACGAGGCATGTTTCTTGCTTTTATCTTCTTTGTCTTTTCTACCAAACGTTCTGTTGGAATTCCATTGTCATCTGTACCAAATGGGTAGAATATGTTTTTTCCAAGCATCCTCTGGAATCTAACTACGAAATCCTGCTGAGTATAGCTGAAAGCATGGCCTAAGTGCATTTTTCCGCTAACAGTTGGCGGCGGAGTGTCTATTGAATATATCTCTGCTTTTGAGTCTGGATTGAATTTGTATATGTTTTCCTTCTGCCAGAACTCCTGCCATTTCTGTTCTGAGTCTTTTGAGTTATATTTATCTGGTAACTGCATAATGGGTAAGAGAATAGGCTTGTTTTATAAAGATTTCTGATAAAAAGAGTTGAATAGAAACTTTAATAAATGCATAAGCCCTACTTTTTTATATGATTCCTCTTACTAAGAAGTATGCGCCGAAGTCTTTGAAGGATATTAAAGGGCAGGATGATGCTGTTAAAGCTCTTAAGGAATATGTTGCTAATTTCAAGAAAGAGAAGAAAAGAGCAGTATGGGTATATGGGCCTTCTGGCAGCGGAAAGACTTCTGTAGCTTATGCATTGGCACATGAGTTTAGTTATGAGATCATTGAAGTGAATGCTTCTGACTTTAGGAATAAGGAACAGATAGGGCTGAAAGTAGGCGGGGCTGTTTTCCAGCAGTCTTTGTTTTCTAAGGGAAAGATAATACTTGTTGATGAGGTTGACGGGCTTTCTGGAAGGGATGATAGAGGGGGATTACCTGAGCTGATGGGAATAATCGAGAGAACTACTTTTCCGATAATATTGACTGCTACTAATCCATGGGATTTTAAGTTTAACCGCTTGAGGAATAAATGTAAGTTAGTTGAGTTAAAGGCTATTGATTATGCAGATGTTGCTGATGTTCTAAAACATATATGTTTGAAGGAAGGTATAAAGTATGAGATTGATGTGATTAAGTCATTGGCGAGGCGTGCTGGCGGTGATTGCAGAGCTGCTATAAATGATCTGCAAACATTGACTGAAATGACAAAAGAACTTACTAAAGAAAGTCTTTCAATGCTTGAGCAGAGAAGTCAGGAAGAGAGCATGCCAAATGCCCTTATAAAAATATTTAAGACAACAGACCCTAAGATTGCTATTGCTGCTTTTGAAAATGTAAAAGAGGATCTAAACCAGCAATTCCTCTGGATAGATGAGAATTTGCCGCATGAGTACACTAAACCAGAAGATTTAGTTAGGGCTTATGATAAGTTAAGCAAAGCTGATGTTTTTAATAGACGTATCAGAAGATGGCAGCACTGGAGATTTTTGGTGTATATCAATGCTCTGATAACTGCAGGTGTGGCTGTTTCTAAAGATGAGAAATACTCCAAGTTTGTTCAGTATAAGCCAACTGGAAGATTGTTGAAGATGTGGTGGGCTAAGCAGAAGTCAATGAAGAAAAAGGCAATTGCAGCTAAGATCGCTGAGAAAACGCATAGTTCTGTTAAAGATATTGTCAAGGATATTGAATATTTTAAGATAATGTTTAAGAAAGATAGAGGAATGGCTCAGAGGATAGCTGATTATGCTGATCTTGACAAGGAAGAAATTGATTGGTTAAGGAAATAATTAAATTGAAAAGCAATATTTATATAGGAATATACTTTCCGATAGAACATGACATTAACAATTGAGGATATGGCTGTATTTTGCAAGAGAAAAGGTTTTGTTTATCCAAATAGCGAGATCTATGGCAGCTTTTCAGGATTTTTTGATTATGGACATTTAGGAGTAGAGCTTAAGAATAATATAAAGAGCGCTTTCTGGAAAAGGTTTGTGCAGCAACGTGAGGATATTGTAGGCATAGACGGAACAATAATAACACATCCTACTGTGTGGAAGGCTTCTGGACATGTTGATTCATTTACTGATTATGTATATAAATGTGATAAATGCAAGGTAATGGTAAAAGGAGATAATGATAAAGGTATGAAATGCCCTAAGTGCAAGGCTGATCTTGAAAGCCAGGGGCAGTTTAATCTTATGTTCACTACGCAAGTAGGGCCTGTTGGAGGGAATATATCTTATCTAAGGCCTGAAACAGCACAAGTGATATTTACTAATTATAGACTAGTACAAGAAAGCGCAAGGATGAAGCTGCCTTTTGGAATTGCGCAGACTGGAAAAGCATTCAGGAATGAGATATCTCCCCGTGATTTCTTGTTCAGAAGCAGGGAGTTTGAGCAGTTTGAGATAGAATACTTTGTGCATCCTAAGAAAGTTAATGATTGCCCTTTTATCAAAGAAGTTGAGAAGATGAAGGTGCAGATATTGCTTGCTGAAGGCCAATCAGGCAATGGGGAAAATGTAGAGATGAGT
>Ga0180007_10004408_pt1 | contig 14913 bp, 4 predicted proteins | sample MM_PC_MetaG_FD_121122 | JGI IMG/M metagenome (GOLD analysis project Ga0180007, IMG submission 121122) | Groundwater microbial communities from the Aspo Hard Rock Laboratory (HRL) deep subsurface site, Sweden - MM_PC_MetaG | ecosystem: Environmental > Aquatic > Deep subsurface > Groundwater... | reverse complement strand
GCTACACCGCCACCCAGGAAGACGTGGGCCAGGTGCTGAGCGTAACGGCCAGCTACACCGACGATCTGGGAACCGTCGAGACCCCGAGTGCTTCCACTTCTGCGGTTGTTAACACCAACGATGCACCTATCTTAGTGCCAATCGGCTCTCAGAGTGTAAATGAAAATACCTTGCTGACATTTACGATCAGCAGCCATGATGATGATGCGAGCGATGATCTCTTCCTCAGAGCAGGTGATCTGCCGGAAGGTGCGACATTTGTGGACAACGGAGATGGTACCGGTACTTTCAGCTGGATACCTAGCTTCCTGGATACTGGCAATTATCTGGTGACCTTTGTTGTAACAGATAACGGTTTGCCTTTGGCGAGTGATTTTGAAGAAGTGAACATTACTGTGGGTGATATCAATCATCCGCCGGTCCTTAATCCAATTGGCACTCAGCAGGCTGACGAGGGTGAATTGATAGAATTTACTGTCTCTGGTTCAGATGCGGATGGTGGCGACATATTAAGCTACGATGCATTTGACCTGCCGGAAGGAGCGACTTTTATTGCTGGCACGTTTAGATGGACGCCCTTATCAGGTGATGCAGGCACATATACCGTGACCTTTGTAATCGATGACAACGGTAACCCAATTGAAAGCGATTTTGAAGAAGTTGTTTTTAACATTGGCAATGTAAACCATCCACCTGCCTTGACACCGATTGGAGATCAATCCGTAATTGAAGGTGAAAAACTTGAATTTGCTGTCACCGCCACCGATCCCAATACTGAAGATTCTCTGGCGTATTCAGCCACGAACCTTCCTCCAGGTGCTACATTTGATGCCTTTACACAGTTATTCACCTGGACACGTCCGGCCAGTGATATGAATACATACACAGTTACATTTACTGTGGAAGACAATGGGTTGCCCGTTGAAAGTGACTCCGAAGTTGTAAGTATAAGTGTTGCTTATGCTAATCGTTTACCAGTTGCCTATGACGATGTATTCAGTATCTATGAAGGTGTTGCATTAAACGGAAATGTGCTGGAAGGTAATGGAAACGGAGAAGATGAGCTTGGTGATCCTGCTTCCATAGTTATTAAGGGCAGTAATCCGGCCCACGGCACTCTGGTATTCAATAATGATGGTACCTTTATCTATACGCCAAATCAATATTTCTTCGGTGAGGATACATTTACTTATAACATTATTGACTCTGACTTTGAGAACTCTGGCGCCACTGTGACCATCAACGTTGTTGAGGTTAATTCCACACCAGTTGCAATAAACGATCTTTTCAGCGTGTTTGAGGATGGAAGCCTCACCGGCAATGTTTTATTGAATAACGGTGGACTTGGGGCAGATACTCTGGGCGATCCCCCCAATATAGTTCTCAAAGATTCGGGTGTCAGCCATGGTGTTTTGACTCTGAACTCAAATGGAACCTTTAATTATACACCAGCACAAAATTATCACGGCAATGACAGTTTCACATATCATATTCAGGATGCAGATCAAAATTCCAATATCGCAACCGTTGCAATTAACGTCCAATCGAAAAATGATATACCTGTAGCAAATGATGACGAATTTACTACTTCTGAAGATACATCCATTTTGGATGGTAATGTTTTAAATGACAATGGGGCTGGCGTTGATATTTCCGGCGATGGCATTGCTTCGATTCAGATAGTGGGCGATGTTACCAATGGTGAATTGACATTTAACACAACAGATGGCTCATTCAGTTATACACCTAATGCTGATTTCAACGGTCTGGATTCATTTACGTATCGGATTATTGACCTTGATGCCGATACTTCAAACATCGCAACAGTCAATATCACTGTTGAGCCGTCAAATGATTCACCAACGGCTTTGGGTGAGACTTATGACACAACAGAGGATACACTCTACACCGTAGATGCCCCTGGTGTATTATCAAACGATGACGATGTGGATGATGAAGACACCTTGTCTGCAGTGCTTGACACCGGCACAAGCTACGGTCAGCTCACATTGAACCCTGATGGAAGCTTTACTTATACTCCTTCTTCGAATTTCCAAGGTTCGGATAGCTTTACTTACCATGTAGATGACGGCAGTGGTGAACCCAATGCGACTTCCGACATTGTGGTGGCAACCATCAATGTTCAGAATACCAATGATAAACCTGTGGCGGTAGCAGACAGTTATGTAACCAACGAAGAAACGATAATCAACCATACCCAGGATGCTCAAGGCGTGCTGGGCAATGACTACGACATAGATCCGGGCAGCGTCCTGACGGCTGTCCATGATCCTATAGGCCTTGGACATACTGCGCCTACCAAAGGAAATTTGGTCGTGTATGCGAATGGTAGGCTTTTCTACTCCCCATTCACAAATGCGGTTGGGACAGATACATTTACCTATCAGGCTTACGACGGTTCATTGTATTCCAGCCCAATAACAGTAACCATCACGATTAATAATGTGAACGATGCACCGGTGGCGAATAACGATACGAATGTAGGAACCGATGAAGACACAGCGGTTACTATCGATGTGTTGTGGAATGACAACGATGATGCCGACGCTGAAAGCGGCGGCTACTTGGATGTTGGTTCGGTTCATATTGAGGCTGCCCCGGCTAACGGTACTACCGTGCTCAATCCCGATGGCACCATAACTTACACACCCAACCCCAACTACAACGGTACAGACAACTTTGCCTATAGTGTTGCAGATAACTCCGGCGCTCGATCCAATTGGGCCACTGTGACAGTTACAGTAGATCCGGTGAATGATAAACCAGTGGTAGGTAATGATACTGCACCCACTAGTGAAGATACACCGGTTAATATTACGGTTCTGGCCAATGACAACGACACTGCCGACGTCGGAAACGGTGGCTACCTGGTACCTGACTCTGTTACGGTTGCAACTATACCGGAACACGGTGAAGCCTTGGCCAATCCCGACGGCACCATAACCTACACACCTGGCAACAATTATTATGGACCTGATACGTTTACCTACACTGTGGAAGACAATGAGGGCGAGATTTCTGATGAAGCCACTGTCAATGTGAATGTAGGTGAAGTAAATGATCCTCCGGTTGCCAATGACGATAGCGATAGCACGAATGAAGACACGCCAATAACTATTGCCGTATTGGGCAATGATGATGACGTGGACGGGCAATTGGTTTCATCCTCAATAGAGATTGTCGATGCTGCTGACCACGGTAATGCAGCACCGGATGGTATTGGCTCTATCATATATACACCTGATGATGATTTCCATGGCGAAGATAGCTTCACGTACACCGTTAATGACAATGTGGGTGCCTCGTCGAATATCGCAACTGTAACAATCACCGTAATCAGTGGTAACGATGCGCCTGTGGCCAATACTGACACTGCAACAGTTGATGAAGATACGTTTGTAGTGATCGATGTAGCGGCTAACGACACGGATGATACGGCTCTTGACTATACCACTGTGGTTGTTACAGGCGGGCCGACCCATGGTGATACCGATGTCGATCCGGTATCAGGTGAGGTGACATATACGCCTGATCCGGACTATAGCGGCATCGACAGCTTCTCCTATACGATCGACGATAGTGATGGCGTCACATCGGCTCCTGCAAACGTTAATATAACGGTAAACAATGTAAATGACGTGCCCATAGCTAAAGACGACTTCGTCACTACACCGGAGGAGACCCCCATCACCATACCAGTACTGACGTATGGTCCTGAGCCTGATTATCCCGGTGATTTACCGGTCAACCTGACGTATGTATGGTCTCCCCCAAACGGGTCGATTACGTGGGATGAAGAAACCGACACGGTCACCTATACCCCTGATACGGATTTCGTGGGTGTTGATGTCTTTAACTACCTTATAACGGATGGTGACGGCTCTACGGATATGGGTACGGTAGTGGTTACGGTAATAGGCTCTGATCCAGTGGCGACCAATGACACAGCAGCAGTGACCGAAGACGTCCCTGTCGAAATCAATGTTATGATTAATGACGTGCCAGGTTCGAACCCACGGACATATATTTCGGCTGTTACCCAAGGTACCCACGGTGGCGTGACCATTAACGACAACGGAGACAATGAAGAGCCGGCTAACGATACGGTTACGTATACGCCAGACCCGGATTTTAACGGTAGTGACAGTTTTACTTACACCATTACTGATGCTGTAGGAGAGTTCTCAACCGCTACAGTGACCGTAACGGTTGGAAATGTCAATGATGGTCCGACGGCCAATGATGATGATTCGTATACGGTTACTGAAAATATGACAACCAATCTCCCTGTACTGGATAATGACACGGATCCGGATAGCCCGACGCCAGGTGACACGCTTACCATTATTCAAGCGGATTCCTTCTCTGCCGGTGGAAGTGCAAATATTGTAGACGGTACGAGTATCGACTATACGCCGTATGCGAATTTCAACGGCGTCGAAACCTTTACCTATACCATTGAGGATGGCGAAGGTCTTCAAGATACGGCAATCGTCACCGTGACAGTGGAGACATTGAACCTGTCTCCGGAATTTACAAGCCTCGCATCGACTACGGCAAGAGTTGATGAAAACTATGGTTACCGTATAACGACTGATGACGCCAATCCTGATGACACATTGGTTATAACAGGCAATATACCGTCTTGGTTGACATTAATCGATGCCGGAGATGGCAGAGCCTTCCTCTATGGTACGCCGGATGCTGGAGATATCGGTGATCATTCCGTAGAGCTGACAGTCAGTGATGGATTCGATACCGTCACCCAATCCTTTACGATCAGTGTGTTTGACGGTTTCGGTCTGCTTGACCGTACCAACTGGATTGTGACAGTAGACAGCGAAGAGCTGATAGGGACCTATAAGCCTGGTATTTATGCAATTGATGGTAATCCCGCCACCCTCTGGCATACGGAATGGTATTTGAGCACTCCGGTTCACCCGCACTGGATTTCCGTCGACCTTGGTGATGAATATGATATACAGGGTTTCCGTTATTTGCCACGCCAGGATAGCAGCACCAATGGACGCGTAATTAAATGGAAATTCTACACCAGTATGGATGGTGATAATTGGACAGCGGTAAGCAGTGGTACTTTCGTAAATACCAAAGCTGAGCAGGGAGCCAGTCTGTTACAGATCGCCTCAGCCAGATATGTCCGTTTTGAAGCGTTGAGCGCAGTCGATGGAAAACCCTGGACATCAATGGCGGAATTCAATGTGATTGGTGCACCGCATTGGGAAGAGTTGTCTAATGCTGCACCTCAGGGAACTATCGACTTGCCAGCACTCAGCACAACCACAATTGATGTGGGTGATTCTGTCTATTTTGTCGGTAACTTCTCAGATGCTGACGGCGACGAGCCACTTACTGGTGTATGGGATTTTGGTCCAAATGCGGTACCAAGCACTTCTACTGAGCAGATTCCAGGATCTGTCCAGTTTATCGCACAGGGAACCTATACGGTGACGTTTACTGCATATGATGCATTGGGCCTTGCCGATCCAACACCGGCAACCCGAACAATCGTTGTCGTTTCCGAATGCGGCAATATTCCGCATAACGACTGGATTGTATCTGTTGACAGTGAAGAAGTCATAGGAACCTATAAGCCGGGCATCTACGCAACGGACGGTAATTCCGGTACGATTTGGCACACGCAATGGTATCTGAGTAGTCCGGCTCATCCACACTGGATTGTAGTTGACCTTGGTTCCCTATATGAAGTCAGTGGATTCAGATACTTGCCTCGTCAGGGTACGGACTCAGCTGCTCAGAACGGCCGAGTTGCCGGCTGGCAGTTCCACGTCAGTGAGGATGGTATCAACTGGGATGGCCCTGTTGCTGCAGGAACATTCCCCAATACCTCAGCATGGCAGGAACCCACCTTCCCTGTTGCGCTTGGCCGTTATATCAGGCTGACTGCTCTCAGCGAGGTAAATGGCAACCCATGGACAACAATGGCTGAACTGGATGTAATCGGCTGTATCTATACCGGTAGTATCAATAACGCCCCGGAAGGTACTATTGAAGAACCAGACAGCGATATTTCCGCTCTTGTGGAAGACGTGATTCAGTTCCAGGGAAGTGCCGTAGAGCTTGATGGTGATTTACCGGTAACCTGGTCATGGGATTTCGGTGATGGATCTACAAGTACCGAGCAGAATCCTGTGCATGCATTCTCCCAGGCAGGTACTTATACCGTAAAACTCACAGTAACCGACTCGACAGGAAAGGCAGATTTGTCGCCGGCCGAACGTACGGTTACGGTAAGCTATGATAATTATGATCTGCCGAAAGACAGCTGGAATGTAACCGTGGACAGTGAAGAGCTAATCGGCACCTATAAACCGGGTGTTTATGCTGTTGATGACGATCCAAACACTATCTGGCATACGGAATGGTATTTGAGAACTCCGGTTCACCCGCACTGGATAAAGATTCAGTTCGACGCTGTCATGCAGGTTGATGGATTCAGATATCTACCCCGTCAAATTGGAGAGAATGGACGGGTAAAAGACTGGCGTTTTGAAGTTAGCCAGGATGGATCAGCATGGACACAGGTTGCATCCGGAACCTTCCCTAACAGCAGCAGTGAACAGGAAGTATCCTTTGAAAGAACAAATGCAGAATATGTCCGTTTCATAGCAATCAGTGAAGTAAACGGCAAGGCCTGGACCAGTATGGCCGAACTTAACATTGTGGGATCGGAAATGACGTCAACTATTGTCATTTCACCGGCTGAAGTAACCCTGATGCCAAATGGCACCCAACAGTTCACAGCCAGTGAGGGAACAGAACCATACACATATGTCATGCTGGAAAATAATTCGGGCGGCAATATAGATGGGAATGGATTGTATACGGCAGGAAATAAATCCGGTGTTACGGACAAGGTCCGCGTGATCGATGAAAACGGTGACCGTACGGATGCCCTGGTGACTATCGCAACACCTTTAAGTATATCTCCAACCAGTATCTATGTGGCAACAAACGGAACAACTGACTTTGATGCGATAGGTGGTATTCCTCCACTTACGTTTAGTGTTCTGGAGAATAATTCAATTGGTGCAACAATCAATTCTCTTACAGGGGCTTACAAGGCAGGTCAGACTGCTGACGTAATAGATAAGGTTCGAGTTTCGGATTCCAAGGGCAATACTGCAAATGCCAGTGTCCATGTGATCAGTATACCTCTTGTTATTTCACCTACCGCACCTGATGTGAAGTCCGGAAATACCCTGCAGTTCTTAGCTTCCGGCGGAAATGGATCATATATGTTCAGTCTTGCGACTAACCCGTCCGGTGGAAGCATCTCGCCTGATGGATTATATCTTGCCGGACCGAACATAGGGGCAGTCGATACAGTTGCCCTTACAGATGGCGTTGATACGGTAGATACAAATGTAACTGTAGTTGAACCACTATTGCCCATTGATCAATCAGGGTGGACATTGCACGGTGTGGATAGCGAAGAAACCGTAGGTTCTTATGCGCCTGGTGAATATGCCTTTGACGGAAACAAATCAACGAATTGGCATACCCAATGGTATAACGGTGCACCGGAACCGCCTCATTGGATCGCTATTAATCTGGGTGATAATTATCTCATAGAAGGTTTCCGCTACACACCACGCATGAACCTGCAAAACGGTCGTATAGATATGTTTGAATTTTACGTGAGTTTAGATGGGCAAGATTGGGGAAAACCAGTTGCAACAGGTTATTTCGATCGGTTGAAAGTGATGGATCAAGATATAATCTTCCCGGCGGTAATCGGGCACTACGTCAAACTTATCGCAATTACTGAGGTTAGAGGTAAACCTTGGACAGCAGTAGCAGAAATAAATGTCCTTGGTGAAGAATGGACAGGTGCGCTGGCACCGGAAAGCGTAATTGAGTCACCGACTGTGGATCGCACTATCCTGGTTGGAGAGAGCGTGTCTTTCGCAGGTACAAAGGTAAATATGGGTGGTGCTTTACCACTTACGTCGACGTGGAATTTCGGTGATTCCACAGCCACATGTGCAAGTTGTGCTGATGGCGTATCTATTGTGGAAGATCCGGGTAGTGTCGTATTCAACACACCAGGCGTTTATGAAGTGACATATACGGTTAGTGATGGAAACTTAACTCCGGATGTTACGCCAGCCAAACGTATCATCAAAGTGTTGGCTGCTGGTTATAACGATACGATTCCAAAGGATAAATGGACTAAGGCCTCTGTTGACAGTGAAGAGCTTATTGGCACATATAAACCAGGAGAATACGCATTTGATGGAAATAATGCGACTAACTGGCACACGGAGTGGTATGAGTGGGATCCTGAGCACCCGCACCAGATTTCGATTGATTTAGGTTCTGCCTATCTGGTTGATACAATACGGTATCTGCCTAAACAAACGGATTCAAATGGGCGTATTGCGGATTATCATATTTACTTCAGCGCTGATGGAATCGATTGGGAGTCAGCGGTTGCAACCGGTAGGTTCGCCAGCACTTCTGCGGAAAAAGAGGTTCAGTTTGCTCCTAAATGGGGTCGATACCTGAGATTTGTTGCACTGAGTGAAGTCAATGGCAATCCCTGGACTGCTATCAACGAAATCAATCTGGAAGGAAGAAGTACGGAGCCGTATGTCCATTTGATCACACCGCAGACATCTGAAGTTGTCCAGTTACCGAACATGAAGGTTAAAGCGGCTGTCTGCCTCAACACTGCGGATCATAATGGCTGGGGAGTCAAATTCATTCTGGATGGTGTGAATGAACAGACGGTGCTTCTCCCGTCAACAGGCATAGCGTCTAATACGTTTGAAGTTACATATTATGGATTGACGCCTGGTTCTCCTCATAAGGTTGAGGCTGTGATCATCGATGACAGCGGAGCCCCGTACAGTGGTTCCACAGCTTATGATATCGCCGCGAATGTAGAAATGGGCGAGATTATCATTGCTGCTGGTGACAGTATCACGGAAGGTTTTGGGGACGATACCGCAATCGATAATATATCTGCAGATGGCCGGGTATCCGGTGGTGGTTTTGAACCTGTATTGAGTAACGGGTTAAAGGCTCGCAAAGGATATACTCACCTTGTGATTAATGAAGGTTTGGGAGACGAAACAACTCAGGCCGGGTTGATCCGTCTTGAAACATTGCTTGAAACATATCCGAATGCAGGTCATGTTCTCCTGATGTGGGGAGCCAATAACTCAATAAGCGGCGCTTTACCATTACCAAGCGGTCTTGGTTTATCGGAAGGCGATCCAGGCTATCCAGGCACTTACAAGGCGCTTACCAAACAGATGATTAATATGGTAAGGAGTGCCGGAAAGAAAGCATATCTTGCTGAAGTCCTGTCAGGTTTCGGTGATGTTGATCATGCACAATATAACCTGGTGATTTATGAAGTTCGGGAAGAAGAAAATGTCGAAGCATGGCCGCCGCCATTCTTCAATCATTTTCTCCAGCATCCTGAGGACCGTCAAGCCGATCACCATCCAAATGGGGCTGGGTATGCTGCCATGGGTAATTATTGGGTTGACGCACTTACTCTGCCCCATGCAACTGATGACAGTGTGGGTACGAATGGAGGAACAGCAGTTGAAATTGATTTGTTAGTCAATGACTTTGATCCAGATGGTTTACTTGATCCGTCAAGTGTTACGATCATAGATCAACCGGCAAACGGTATTGTTGCGAGCAACGGCGACGGAACCGTTTACTATACGCCGGATACCGGGTTCAAAGGACTGGATACATTTACCTACACGGTAAATGATAATGACGGTTTAACATCGAATACAGCTGCCGTTTCGATCACAGTTGTTACTGAATCCCCGACAGCAAATGATGATGTCGCTACAACGGATCAGGACATACCGGTGACAATTAATGTGGTTGACAATGATACAGATCCAGATGGAACCATTGATGCAACAACTGTTTCGATAACTAGTTTACCGGCAAACGGGACAGTCACCAATAATGGAAATGGCACTGTGACATATACACCCAATCCAGGACTTTCCGGTTCAGATAGCTTTGTTTACACAGTGAAGGATAACCAGGGTGCTACTTCAAACGAAGCATCTGTCAATATTACCATCAATTCACTCAATGGTGCACCAACAGCTGTTGATGACGATGCATTGACGGGGCAGGATAACCCTGTGGATATTGATGTATTAGCCAATGATTTCGATTCAGATGGAACTATTGATTCTACAACAGTGGTTATCAATACCGGTGCAGTAAATGGTATGACAGATGTTGACCCAGGTACAGGGGTTGTCACATACACTCCTGACAGTGGTTTCTTCGGTTCAGATGGTTTTACCTATACCGTGAATGATGACGAGGGCGGTCTGTCCAATGTGGCTGCAGTAAGCATCACTGTCAATGATACACCGGCAGCAAACGATGATACTGCCAGTACCGCCCAGGATTTGTCTGTCACGATTGATGTGTTGAATAATGATCTCAATACGATCGGCACTCTTGATCCTTCAACAGTAGTGGTTTCTTTGAGTCCAAATAATGGATCAACACTGGTGGACACCGTAACAGGTAAAATAACCTACACACCTGACACAGGTTTTACCGGCTCCGACAGTTTTTCTTATACTGTTGAAGATGATCTGGGGGCTGTTTCTGGCGATGGCAATGTAGACGTTAATGTCGGTATCTAAAGAAGCGAGTGACATTGGTACCTGCGAACATGGATGATTATAGGAGGAAAAAAATGACACCAATTAAGAAACTATTTCAAATAACCATTTTCATATTGGCTACTATTGTGTTTGTCGCTGATATAACAGAAGCAGATATAGCGTATTCGGGTGACCCCATAAATGGCACTGTACTGCCATTCTTTGATGCACTTGGAGCTGGGGACGTTCAACGTATTGAAACCTACCTGACTGGCGATTTTGCCAAGGCCATGTCACCAATCTTGAGAGACAACCAGGCATATCCGGACACCCTTCGCGACCAGTATGAAGGGAGCCGGGTACAGATTGGTGATATCACAGGATCGGAATTTCGTTTATTTGTTGAAGTGCTCGTAAGTTTTAATGACGGCAAATCTTCAACCGTTCTGTTAACACTGATAAAGCAGGAAGATGACACCTGGAAGATTGTTGACCAGGCACAGGGTTCACTAAATAGAAAATAGTTAATCCGATTATATTAAAACCTGATGCTGCATGAAAATATGCTTTTGACAATTGATTTTCATGCAGCATCGGGTCTCTTTTTTTGAATTATCGTTGGTTTTTTTCATAATTTTTCTTTTTCTCAATTTATATGGCTTGTAACTAAATTGACAGCAATCTGGATAAATAAACTGAGATCACTATTTATAGAACATGCATGAAAAATTTGAGCGTATTGGATGGAATCAAAGAATATATTTCAAACCATTGCCATATGTACATACAATAATGCTGAATCTTTAAAAATCACACTTGATAGTTTGAAGCACATTGAATGCCCTGACTGGCTTACTTATGAAATATTGATAATCGACAACAATTGCACGGACCATACTGGTCAGGTAATCGAAAAGTTTTCTGAGGTGTTCGGTCAAAAACTGCGGTGCGTTTCTGAATGCAGGCAAGGCCTGAGCCATGCACGGAACTGTGCGTTAGAAAATGCCTGGGGCGAAATCGTTTCATTTATAGATGACGACGTAAAAGTAGATAAACATTGGGCGAAATATGTCTCTCTATCTTTTAGACAATATCAACCAGACGTTGTTGGTGGAATGAGTTACTTGATTTACCCTGATAAGTCAAAACCGTCTTGGATCACGTCTGAGCTTGAAATATTTCTTTCACGTCTGGATTATGGCAATAAACCGGAAGTGGGCACCGAAAAAGATTTATTTGGGTTGAATTTTAGTGTCTGCAGAAAAACAGCTTTAGAGATAGGTGGTTTTTGTACGGACTTAGGCAGAGTCGGCAACATTCTTGCATCAGGCGAAGAGTCCGACTTTTTGGCAAGAGTTAAAAAAAATGGCGGCATCGCTGTATATGAGCCAAGGGCAATCGTAGGCCACATCGTTGATCCGGTACGATTGAAAAAATCATGGTTTATCAGAAGAGTTTATCATAGTGCTTTGTATTCTCAGTATAAGAAACAATCTGAAAGCATGAAAAATCTGATTCTTCTTAGGTTATCAAACCTATCAAAAATTGCAGCACATATGGTTAAAGCATTGATGTTAGGCCAATATGATCATGACCATTTTTTCCCACAGCATCTTAAAATCGCCCGAATAGTTGGTGAGATCAGAGGGGGACTAAAAATTACATGAGCATACGCCTTCTTTATGAAAAACAGGGAGAGGAAAGTTTAATTGCAATATAGTGTCATTATCCCGTGTTTTAATGCTGCCCATACGATTGGTAATCAACTGGACGCGTTGTATCACCAATGCCTGTCTGACGATTGGGAAATTATTGTATCAGATAATGGGTGTACAGATGAAACGTTGTCAATTGTGGAAAGCTTTTCTGACAAACTGCCGAAGTTACGTGTTATAAATGCTTCGTTCCGAAGAGGGCCATCGTATGCACGTAATGAAGGTGCTAAAGCTGCAAAAGGAGATGCCTTAATATTCATTGATGCTGATGATGTTATTGACAACTGGTTTATGCAAGTCATGGCTGTTGCATTATTGAAATATGATTTTGTAGCGCCTCGAATGGAATATGAAAAATTGAGCAGCCCTCGCGCTCTGGCTTTAAAAGGGACTCATCGTCAACGGGATGGATTGATTGAATACAACTATGTACCTTTTCTTCCGTATGCCGGGACCAGTGGGCTCGGGATCAAACGTTGGGTTCACGAATCTGTAGGAGGGTTCGATGAAAGCTTGATAGCCTGTGAAGACTGTGATTATGGATGGCGCGTTCAGCTCGGAGGTGTTTCGCTTCATTTTGAAAAGAATGCCATCATTCACGTCAGGCACAAAGATTTGGCGAGCGGCGCTTTTCGGCAAGCCAGGGTTTGGGGACAATCGCATGCTTTACTTATTAAAAAATTCAGGTCGATGGGAATGCCTAAACTACCAGTGAGTGAAGGTTTAAAGCTATGGTTGCGACTGCTTTGGCATCTTCCGGTTTTTTGCACCCAGGCTTACCGTGATCAGTGGTTATGGAATTTTTGCTATCGATTCGGTCAGTTATTAGGGTGCATCCGATATCGTATCTTGGCACTATAAGTGGCATGATAAAGATATTGTAAAATAAACTTGATAGTATTTCTTGAACTTCTGTTGAACAATTAAAGCGATATCCCATAGAAAAATGGTACGCCTTTTTAGCAAAATAAAAATTGTTATATACAATTGGGGGGAATTGTCAGCTGCTGGCCGATATGTTCGACTAAAAGCATTAAGTGAGGTTAACAATAAAGATTGGACTTCAATGGCAGAATGGAGACTTACGGGTAACTCTCTATAATAGGAACAAGTGATTGAAAAACATTATTTATAACATGTATGCTCTTATTACTATTATTGGGCTATGTGTGGCCTTGATAAGCGGGTGCGACAAAGAATCAGAAACATCAAAGCAAGTTAATGTCGTTTTTCGGATGGATGATTACTCAGCTAAAAGCCCGACAGATATAGAGGAAAAAATCATTGATACTTTTTCTAATAATGGTGCCACCATTACCTTCGGCGTTATCCCTTTTGTCTGTTTAGGCCCTGCACTTGATGCCTCTCCTCAGGTACTTCTACCTATTCCTTCGGAGAAATGTGATATTTTAAGAGAAGGATTTAAAGCAGGCGCACTGGAAATTGCGCTTCATGGCTATTCCCACCAGACAATTTATGACAACCGAAATTCGGAGTTCCAGGGCCTTGATTTTGAGAGTCAGTTAGAAAGGTTAGGCAATGGGAAAAAATTCCTTGAGGAGATGACAGGTGCCCCTGTTACTACGTTTGTGCCGCCTTGGAACAAATATGATATCAATACCTTGAGGGCGCTTGAAAAACTTGGATTCTCAACTGTTTCGGCAGGTATGGATGGTGTGGTCATAAAAGATACCAAGCTTAATTTTTTACCGGCCACAGCAGAGTTATTCCAGGTTCGTGATGCAGTAAAAACCGCAAGGATATCTTCCGACAAACAACCGGTTATTGTTGTGCTATTCCACGCATACGATTTTAAAGAGGTTGATGAAAAGAGTGGTACCATTACCTATCAGGATTTTTCCGGTTTATTGAGTTGGCTTAAAAAACAGGAAGATGTCCGTTTATTGTCAATCCACCAGGCGAATGACATCATAAAAAATTTGGACTCCGATCGATTATTGTCAAACAAACGTCACTATTCACTTGCTAATTTTTTACCATCGTTACTGATCAGCAAGAATCCGGTAACGCTATATCCCGAATCTCAAATTTTCTCTGATGTCTTAATAAAAGTGTCTCTCCTGTATATAATACTTGCTGGCATCGGAATGATCATTGGCATGGTAACAAGTAAAACTGTATTTTTAAAGAACACAACTTTTATGACAGTCAGTGCAATCGGAAGCATGGCGCTTTTGGTTTTTTTAATTGTATGTTTGTTTTCCGGCGTTTTAGCATCTCCTAAAAGAATAGTGATCGGTAGCGTTGCTTTTGGCGCAGGTATTGGCATTTGTTTGGCAATCATGTTAAAAAGAAAAACAAACAAATCAGGGATTGGGAGTTTTTAAGCCTCTTAACCCATTGAAAATTAATTAGAATATAAATCTATACTTTTTATGGATATATGCCCCCTGTGTCAGGATAGTTGTCGCCTCGAATGAAAGAGGCATGAGTTCAGTCTCGTCCCCAGGTGGTCAGGAGCCATAAAAGCTCCAGGCCGCCTGGGGACGGGACTGAACGGCGAGTAT
>Ga0180007_10004406_pt1 | contig 14916 bp, 14 predicted proteins | sample MM_PC_MetaG_FD_121122 | JGI IMG/M metagenome (GOLD analysis project Ga0180007, IMG submission 121122) | Groundwater microbial communities from the Aspo Hard Rock Laboratory (HRL) deep subsurface site, Sweden - MM_PC_MetaG | ecosystem: Environmental > Aquatic > Deep subsurface > Groundwater... | reverse complement strand
TATTTAGTTCCCCTCCAAGGCCTTAATATCCTGTTCGTAGCGGGCGGCTATCGCCATGACCGAATCCCCGTAGAATCGGTAGCGCGGATTCGTGGAGCCGGAGAAATAACGCATGGCAGCTTGCCATTCCGCAATATATGTCTGGGGGGTAGCCCCGTTGTCTGCAAGCAGAAGACCGGAAGCGAGAAACGCGTCTTTAATATTCCATGGATCTCCAGGCCTCCCCAGAATGGACTGAAGGCGCGCTTCGTACAAAGCCCAGGTCGTAGGGATAAACTGCGCCGGTCCCATAGCGCCGCCATATCCGCCCACAGAAGGAATGGGGCAGGATACCGGTGTGTTGAATGGGTCCCTTCCCAAGGCCTGCGTAATTCTCAAAAAGTCCTGCACATCTCCCTTGCGACCCGAAAGCCCCATGGGCTTCATAACCTTAGATACCGCAACTCCCGTGTTAATATACGCGCCCGCAGCCGTTTTTGGGTCTTTCAAGAAGCACTGACCCACGTTCTTGCCAATGTTTGACTCCTGGGTGAGTACCGCCAGAAGAAGAGCCGGCCGCACACCCGTCTGCCCCGATACGGCCTTGGCAATCTCGAGCGCCTCCCCAAAGGTGGGGGCCTCGGGCACCCCAATAAGTTCAAAAATGCGAGAACGTATCTCCTGGGCCTTTTTGAGGCGGTCCGAAAGTATTTGCTGGTATCTTCCTTCCTCCCCTTTCGTTGTGGTCAGCAGGTCTTCTTTTTCTCGCTGGGTCGTCTGCACTTCCGAGCGCTGGAGAATCTGGATGCGAGCAAAGTTCTCTTGTTCCGTCTTCTCGTCTTGCAGCTTCACCTTCTGGCTCTGAAGGTATTCCTCGAGCTCCACGAGGTTCTCTAAGAGCTCACGGTTTCTAATATTAAGCGCTTCCAGACCCGCAAGGTTGTCAAAGAACTCCGAGAGGTCAGAGCCCGAAAAGAAAATCTCCACGGGCGCTTTCTGGTCTTCTTCGTAGAGAAGCTGGAGGAGTTCTCCAAGCTGCTCTTTCGTACGCCCCACATTTTGCTCCGTCTGGTCAATGGAAAGCGTGGTGTCCGTAATCTGTCCCTTGAGGTCTACTACGAGCGCGTTGCTCCGGTAAATCTGCAGATTGAGCTTCTTGATGCTATCCTCAATAATCGCAATCTGATTCTGGAGCGTCTGCTTCTTGGCCCTGGTTGACGCTATATTATCTTCGTACCCTGCAATTTCCTTTTCCAGTTCCTCAAGTTCCCGTTCCAAAAGCGCCCGCTCTTCTGCGGGGCTAAGGGCAAACACGGAAAAAACGGGCACCACAAGTACCCCACAAAGTACCAACAGCAAGGCACAGCGCTTGAAAAGAAGCATACAACTAATCTTCTACTCTTCGGGGGGAACTTGCTCTTCTTTCTTCTCCCCTTCCACTTCGGGCATCTGTTCTTCTCCTACGGGCTGGGCGAGTTCTTCTTCCACGTTCCCCGGGGGCACCACGTGAACCACGGTCTCCTCGGGGTCTCCCAGGAAGCGCACCCCTTCCGCAACATTCAAATCCTTAAGCGCAATGGAATCCTCAAAGGTAGCGAGGCGTTCCACGGAAACCGTAATCTCATGAGGAAGATTCTGGGGAAGGGCTCGGACTTCCACTTCGTACATGTTTTTCATAAGTGTGCCTCCGAGCTCATTCACCGCAGGGGCCTCACCCTCAAAGACGAGAGGAATTGCAACATCAATCTCACGGTCAAGGGCTGGCTGGTAGAAATCCACATGCAATATGCTCCCCGAGAGGTGGTCCCTCTGAACCTCGTGCACGAGGACCGGACTCGTCTCCCCGTTCCTCTCCAAGGTAATGAGGGAGCTCTCCCCTGCCTTACGGAACACCTGCTCAAAATCTTTTCCCTTGAGGGAAAGAGACACGGATTCAATAGTAGGCCCGTAGAGAACAACAGGAATAAGACCCTGTTTGCGCAGCGCCTTGGGCTTCAGGGATGCCTCTCGTTTCTCTGATTGAAGTATCTCCATATTATATCTTCTGACTGGAACCGAAAAACATAATCTTCTTTTCCGCTACCTTCTGCACCTGCTCCACAACGGGAGGAAATATGTTATATGGGGTAATCTCCTTGGGGTTCGCAGCCAACGTCTTCCGAAGTTGTTCCGTGAACGCGGCCCGCAACTCCGTGGAGACGTTCACCTTCACCACGCCCTGCTTAATGGCTGCCAGCAAGTCCTTTGGAGGGGTTCCAGAACCCCCATGGAGCACCAAGAAGGATTGTACCTGTTTTCGTATTTTTTGCAACCTTATAAGATCCAAACGCGGATTCTGCTTATACACGCCGTGCACCGTGCCTATAAGCACAGCAAGGGCATCCACTCCGGTCTCTTTCACAAAGCGAGCTGCCTGTTCAGGGTCTGTAAACTCATCTGCCTTCAGCTTAAGCGTCTCCTCTTCATGCAAGGTGGAATGCTTGCCCGGCACCTCCTGAAACTCCCCTTCCACCACCGAGACGCTCCGATTGTGGGCCAGCTCTACGATACGCTTGGTAATCTGGACGTTCTCTTCAAATGGAAGCCGGGAGCCGTCAAAGTGCACGGCATCATATCCTGCCTCTATGGCCTGCTCCACAATTTCTATGGAATGCCCGTGGTCCAGATTCAAGAATATGGGGATCCCGACCTTCTCTCGGTAGGCATCCACGAGGGCAGAGGTCTGCTCTAAACCCAAGAACCCACTGTCTCCCTCCGATGTTCCCAGGAGCAAGGGGGAACGCAGTTTCACCGCCGCCTGCACAATGCCCTTGAGCTGCTCATCGGAAGAAAAGTTGAACTGAGCCATTGCCCACCCCTCCTTCTCCGCTTTCCCGTAGTAGTATTTAAGGTCTTTCCTCTGCATTTTTTTAGTATACCACAGAGATTAACCCCTCTCCACCTCCCCTACCCTCTCTCTACAACCTCTGTCTTATTCTGCGCGATAGCACAGAATAAAACTCTTTTAATCTTCCCCTAATCTTCCGCCTTCAACTCAAAAATCTTTCTAAGATGCGCATCATTATCAATATCTTCAAGAACGCCGTAGCGTACATACGGTCTCATATCAAAAAACTCAATAACGAAATCTATCTCATCTCGACACTCAAAGGGAAAGACGAAGACGCTTTTCTGTAATTCATAAAATCCCAGTTCTCGCAGTTTTCTGCGGAGTGCTTCTCTTGCCGGCTTTTTCTTTTCTGGCACGTCAAACACTACAAGACGCCATTTGCCATCCCATTTTCCCGTTTGTATCCGCATTTCCTCAAATCGATATGTCAACGCCCGCGCTTTCCCTTTTCCCGATAAAATAAAGGTACTCGTGCCGTCTTTGTTTTCGCGGGCTTCAAGAAGCCTTGACTTGTATAATTGGCTTATGGTACTCTCCAGCTCCTTCCGATCTATCTTTTTCCATTCGCGCTCAAGTTCCTTTGTAATACGAAACTGTCTCCTCGGATTATACGTTAACCCAAGCGCAAAGCCCGCTAATAGAAGTAGCAAAATCTTTTGTCCGGTCGCTGAACTTTTCTTTGGCATACATTTTATTATACGCGATAGCTTATAATAACCGAATTACCTTCTTTCTTTAACCCCTTTCCTCCCTATCTTTCTTTCCTCTCTCGAACTATCTTATTATGTGCTATCGCGTATAATAACACTTTTATTTATGAACATCAGTACATACAAAATATATACAAAAAACCGCAGAGAGAATACCGCTCTCTCTAGAAAGGACTATTCTTTGTGGAGGTATACAGTGCGCGTGGGGTAAGCAAATCCTATGCCCTCTTTTTCGAAGCGCTCCACGAGACCAAAGTTAATATCCTGCTGGACATTCATATACTGGGTGTAGTCGGAAGTGCGAATGTTGTACATTACCTCGAAATCCAAACTGGAGTCCCCAAACTTCTTGAAGTGCGCGCGCTCGAGATCCGCAAGCTCTATGCCGTCAACAACTTCCCGCACCATTTGGGGGATACGTCTAAGCTTCTCTGCCGATGTCTCGTACAGCACCCCAAAGGAAAACACAATCCTCCTGTTCTCCATTCTCTGATAGTTGCGCACCCGAGCTTCCGTAAGCATCTTATTGGGAAGCACAATCTGCTCTCCCCACAAGGAAGTGAGGCGCGTGGACTTGATTCCTATGCGCTCCACCGTACCCATGTCTTCGCCCACGATAATGAAGTCGCCCGTACGAAAGGGCTTGTCAAAATACAGGGAGAAGGAAGCGAAAACGTCGGAAAGCACGTTCTGCAGGGCAAAGGCAACTGCCAGGCCTCCAATGCCGAGTCCCGCAATAAGGGCTGAAATATTGTAGCCGAGGTTCTGGGCCACCAGGAGAAGGGCGACCGCCCACACCAAAAGCTTGAGCCCGCGCCCCAGCAACCGCACAACGGAAGGGTCAAACTTGGCGTCTTCCCGAAGCCGTTTCTTCATGACCCGCTCAAAGAAATAGTCCACCAGCTGGGTGGCGGCACGAATCGCGGTGTACACGAGCACGACGACAGCGCCCCAGTACCCCGCCTTGCTCACGAACGGCGGTTGGGCAATGAATTGCGAGGCGGCTCCCAAGGCAAGAAGGAAGTAAAAGGGAACGCTCAAAGACCTAAGAATCTCCGTAAGCACGTCGTCGAAGTCGTTCTGCGTGGCTTTCGCAATTCTGCTTATCTTCCGGAGGATAATGGTCCGAAATACCCAAAGCCCAAACCACACTGCAAAGAAGGTCCCTGCGGCGCACAAATAGGTCTCAAGTGAGTTATTGCCCAAGGAAACCCGCAGCAAAGCACTACTATCCATAGCGTTTTCTCGCCTCCTCTACGAGTTCTTCCGCTTCCTTTTTGGAACGGAAGTCCCGCACCTTCACCCATTTCTCGGGCTCCAAGTGCTTATACACCTCCGTGAACTCTTTGAGTTCTGTCTTCCAAAACTCGGGCACGTCCCCTATATCCTTAATATGCCCCAGGCGCGGGTCAATTTTGGCAGTGGGAACGGCAAGCACCTTGTGGTCCACTCCGCTCTCGTCTTCCATCTCAAGATACCCAATGACCTCCGCCTCCACCACACAGCCAGGAAACGTGGGGGAAGAACTGAATATCATGATGTCGAGAGGGTCTCCGTCCTCTCCTTTCGTTCCCTTGATAAACCCGTATTCCACGGGCCAATAAACGGAACTATAGAGTACCCGGTCCAGTTTTATCTCCCCTGTCTTCTCGTCTACTTCGTACTTGTTGCGGGAACCCTTGGGAATCTCAATGAATGCTTCTACAATCATATTCGTATCTCGTATTTAGTATCTGGTATTTCGTACCTTGCGTAAGAAGCGAGAGATGCAAAGTGATGCGAGGTGCAAAACAATGAAAGAAGCTCTCGGAGGCCCGCCAGCGTGGTCGCGTACCCCCTACTCAAAAGACCCTCCCGACCCCACAGCTTAAGACACCTTCGGTTTCTTACGTCATTCGCTTCGCTCACTCCTATCTTCCAACACGGGAGGGTCTTCACGAATGGTAGTATGTATAATCCCATGATTTAGAGCAACGAGGCCACCGCCTTCACATGTTTTATCAGCATGGCCGCGTACCCCCATTCGTTATCATACCAAGAAAACACGCTGCAGAGATTTCCTCCCACCACCCGCGTGAACTCTGCATCCACGATCGCTCCATAGGGTTCTTGAATGATGTCCGTGGATACTACGGGGTCCCTCGTAACCTTCAAGATTCCCTTCCACCGCGGAGATTGAGAGGCCTCCTCGAGGATTTCGTTGAGTTCCTCTGCCGTGGTCTCGCGCTTCGCAAGAAACGTGATTACCGCAATGGAGCCCGCGGGGACCGGAACACGAAGCGCCACACCGTCAAACTTCCCCTCGAGCTCTTTCACGGCTCTGGCCACCGTAGTGGCCGCTCCCGTAGAGGAGGGAACGATGTTTACTGCGGCCGCCCTGCCCCTCCGAACTTGACTTCCCTTGATAGGCCCATCCACGAGATTCTGGGTGGCCGTATATCCGTGGGTAGTAAGAAGAAAGGCCTTCTCTATGCCCGGGTTCTCCGAAAGCACCCTCGCCACAGGAGAAACGGCATTCGTGGTACAAGAACCATTGGAAGAAATACTGCAGGTCTTGAGCGCCTCTTCATTCACCCCCATGAGCACGGTCCTCCCTTCCTTGCCGTCCTCGTCCTTGGAGGGAGCGGTGAGCACTACACGCTTCGCTCCCGCCTTCAGGTGTACCTTGGCCTTCGCGTACGAATTAAACACACCAGTCGCCTCCACGGCAATATCCACTCCGAGCGCTTTCCAGGGAAGCTTGGCTGGGTCCTTTTCTTGAAACACCCGCACGCTCCTCCCGTTTACCTTCAGGGAATCGGCTTCCGCCTCCACGGTTCCCGAAAACCCCCTGTATACGCTGTCATGCAAAAGAAGATACGCCAACTGCTCGCTGTCTCCAAGGTCGTTAATCGCCACAACCTCAAAGAGGCCTTCCTCTATTGCCTGACGAAAGAAAAGCCGTCCAATGCGCCCGAATCCATTGATTGCTACCTTTGTGCTCATGTCTGCAATTCTATAGAAACTACTTTTTTACTATACCACGCCTCTCTCCTTCCCCACAATCCCTTTCCCCTGTATCATTTCCTGCATGCGCATGAGGCGTCTTCCTATTCTTGTGGAAAGCAGGAGCACGAAAATAATAAGCGAGTACACAAAGATGAACGCGAGGTCGTTCACGAACTGGCTAAGGCCGAGAATCTTCTGTAGAAACTCAATGGATGCCCCCACCGCCCCGAACGCGGTAACCGCTCCCAGTCCAAGGGCGCGCACCCTGGCGTAGGGTTCCTTCATGGTAAGAAACTGCCAGAAGAATATGGCACTAAGAGGGAAAAAGGTAAAGACAAAGTAGAAAATGCGGGGAATGTTCACAAGAAGAGGCACCTCCCATACAACGGAAAGGCCGTCTGCGGTAAGGTGGGGCGTGTACGGGAGCACGAGTGCGAGCACGGTAGCCACCATCGTGAAAGAAAATATGAAAAGAAACCCAAACATGGGAGGAACTCCACGAGGGGCCTTAAAGAACGCAAGAAGATATCCCAAAAAGGAACACCCAAGGCCCTGAAAGAAACTCGCTGCTATGACAGCAAGGCGCAAAGCGAACGATTGCGTAGGGAAAAAGAGTACGGGCACCATGACAAGACAGGACATTAAAGAAAAAGAACCCGTGAATAAAAAGAGCGAGCGGGAAACCGTGCCCGGTTCCCGCTTCGCGTACTGGAAGATACGGAAGCTCAAGCCCGTAAGGGCTACAAACCCCAACGCGTAGGCAATGCCCGTGGTGGTAAACATCATAAAAGCCGATTCTCCTTTAGGAAGGCGCGCATGTCCCCGCCCCATTCGGGATGCAAGAGAACGTAGAGGAGAAACGAGCGCAGCCAACTGGCGCGGTCTCCGCATTCAAGCCACCTCCCCCTGAATTCGTAGCCGTATATCACCTTGCCGTCCTTCACCATGTCGCTGGCCGCCTCCGTAAGGCGCAATTCCTTCTTGCCTATCCCCTGCTGACGCTTCTTGAGGGCCGCGAACACCTCGGGCGTAATAATACTTCTGCCAACCACCGCAAAATTGGAAGGGGCATGTTCAGGAGAGGGTTTTTCCACTATCGTGTGGAGCTTGAGCACCCGGTTCGTCACCTGGCTCCCTTCCACAATGCCATAAGAAGACACACGCTCTTGCGCCACCCTCGAAAGCGCGAACACGGGCCGCTGGGAAGTGGCAAACACCTTCTGGAGCTGGAGGGCAACTGGCTCCTTCTCTCCTAAAAGCACGTCATCGGGATAGAACACGAAACAGGGCTCGGAGCCCACCTTCTTTGCCGCCTGCAAGATGGCGTGGCCGTCCCCAAGGGGCTGGGGGTCGGAAATAGCAGAAATGGTAAGGCCTGCCGTAAGCTTCTCCATCTCCTCAAGGACTGCGAGCGTTTCCTCCTCGCCCCGTTCTCTAAGCTGTTGCTCCAAAGAGGGAGAACGCTTGAAGTAATCCTGGACGCCGCGCTTGGAGGAATTCGTAATAAATATAATCTCCTTGACGCCTGAGGCCTTTGCCTCTTCCACGGCGTGGTGTATGAGAGGTACCAGACCCAAAGGAAAGAGCTCCTTTGGGACCACCTTACTCAAAGGCAGGAACCTTGTACCCCTGCCCGCTATCGGAATAACCGCCTTCGTGATGTCTCCCATACCTAGAACTCCTTACCGAGCTGGCGACGGAGGAACGCGGGGACATCCCACTGTTTCTCTTGCTCTTCAAACTCCTGCATCTCCCGGTCCGCCGCCTCCTTAACCTCAAGGGCGTTCCTCCGGGGACGCGGCGCTCTCGGGGTTCTTCGTTTTCGCTTCTTTACTACGGGCTTCTTTACCTCGGGTTCCTTCTCCTCTTTCTTCTGTACTTCCTCTGGCGCCTCCTTCTTTGCCTGCGGCTTCCTCTTTCTTGGGTTTCTTGGGAAACGCTTCTTCTCTACCTTTCCTTCCTTACACCCTACGGCAAACAGCGTCACCTGAAGGCGCTCCTTGAGGCCGGGGTTATGGGAAAGCCCGAACACGATTTTCGCCTTCGGGTTAGCTGCCGATATTGCGCTGCTCACCTCTGCCACCTCTTGCATCTTCATGCTCCGGTCGGAAGCTATGCTAAAAAGAATACGTTCTACTCCTTCCAATCCATACTCAAGAAGCGGATTGTGAGATATGAGACGCACCGCCTCCTGGGTCTTCACCGGGCCCCCCGCCTTCACTGAACTTAGATAGGCAAGCCGGCCCTTGCCCTCCATGAGCGAACGGAGGTCTGCGAAATCAATATTAATAATCCCTGGAAGATAAAGCATCTCCGCCAGCCCTTCAAGGGCTTCCGCAAGCCGCTTGTTTACCGCAGAAAACGCGTCCTGGAGCGAGGTATTGCGTTCAATGAGTGTAAAGATGCGCTCGTTGGGAATAAGCAGGGTGGCATTTAACAGAGGGCGGCTGCGTTCCAGGGCCCGCAGAGCTATCTGCTGGCGCTTCTCCCCCTCAAAATGAAATGGCAGAGTGAACACTCCCAGCGCAAGACACCCCGCTTCCTGGGCTGCCTGGCAGAACACGGGGATGGCCCCCGAACCCGTTCCTCCTCCAAGAGTTGCAAGCAGGATACAGAGGTCCTGGCCCACCATAAGATTCTTAATACGCTCCTTTTCCGTTTTCGCCGCCTTCTCTCCTATCTCCGGGTTCATTCCGGCTCCAAGTCCTCCTGTGAGCTTCTGGCCGAAGGCGAACATACGGAGACGCGAGGAATTCTTCCGAAGCGCCTGGGCATCCGTATTCGCCGCCACAAATTCAATGCGCGAAACAAGCTGGGCAAGCTCCCCCGCAATAGCGCTCCCCCCTCCCCCTATGCCGATAACCTTCACTCTCAAGCGATGAAGCGGTTCCTCTTTTGGTTTGGAGGGCCGGGCCTCCTTGCTTCTCTTCACCGCCTTGCTCTTCGCGGGGATGCGTTCCTTTTTGTGCGTACGCCTCTTCGCGACCTTCTTGAGAATTCGCTTCTTTACCATTAATCCTAGTGTAGAAAGGTTTGCCCTCTCTGTCAATTTCCCCTATAATTGATTCTCATGCGTCCCCCATTCTCTCCCTTGGTACTCATTTACCTCGCCGCCTTCGTGAACATCGTATCCTTCACGATGATTTTCCCTTTGCTCCCCGCGTACGCCCAGGACTTCCAGGCGAGCAACATTACTATAGGTATTCTTGTTTCCTCATTCGCCCTTGCCCAATTTCTCACCTCCCCCCTCTGGGGGAGGATTTCAGATAAATTCGGCAGAAAACCCATTATTGCGATCGGTCTCCTTGGGCTCGCGGGAAGCTTCCTGCTCTTCGGACTTGCCTGGAATCTCACCCTGCTCTTCCTTGGACGGATACTCCAAGGTGTGTTCTCCGCCGCCTCCCTGCCCGCTGCCCGCGCCTTCATAGCAGACATCACGACGAAAGAAGAAAGGACGCGGGCCATGGGACACCTGGGAGCGGCCCTCGCTCTCGGTATTATTATCGGTCCCGCAATCGGAGGGCTGCTCGCGCAGTACGGGATTGCAATGCCCTTCTTTGCCGCGGCAGCCGTCGCACTCCTCAATCTCCTATTCGTGCTCATCTTCCTGCCAGAATCCCTCAAAGAAAAGATGGCAGAACCCATCAATCTCCTACGAAACCTTACGCTATCCTTCCAGCGCGTCTGGACCGGAATGGGAAGCGCCTTGGCTCCCCTATTCCTCCTTGCATTCGTTTGGTCCTTTTCCCTTTCCAATAACAATGTGGTGGTTCCTCTTCTGGGAGCTGAAAAGTTCGCTCTCAACACCAGGGAAATAGGAATCCTCTTCACTGTCATGGGCGTAGGATGGGCGGCTGCCCAGCTCCTTTTGCTTTCCCCGCTCATTTCCAAAATTGGAGAGCGCCGCACCATTATGGCGGGGCTCCTTTTCATGGCCCTAGGATTCGCGCTCATGCCTTTCCTTCCTCCTCACTTCCTATTCCTGCACGCCGCCATCCTCATAGCAGGCATCGGCTCTGCCGTATCCCGCCCCACCATAATGGCGCTCATCAGCAAAGAAACCCAGGAACAGCAAGGCATTACCATGGGGGTTGCCACCTCCTATGAAGCTCTCGGCCGCCTCGTGGGCCCGCTCATTGGGGGCTATCTCTTCTCCCTCTCCTTCGCATCTCCCTTCCTATTCTCGGGAGCAGTGGCAGCTGTCATCATTGCCTTTGTGTTCGCCAAAACTCCCTTCCTTTCCAAGGCCTGACTTACCCTGGAAAGTCAAGCTGTTTAATATCCAGAATTTCTTTTCCAATGCGCCGCTCAATGGCGGAAAAGTCGCTTATCAGCTCTTCTTTACGCTGCGCCTCCTTCTTGGAAGGGACGCTTTTCGCCTGGAGAGCGGTAAGTTCTACCTCAATATCGCGCCTAAGAACCGCGAATCCCCTCCGCACCGCTTCCTCTGCTTCCTGCACCTCTTTGCGGAACTGCAGATAACTCCTGCGCGCCTGCACGCCATGGAAAATGATATAGGAGATAAGCCCCAAGAGACCGAGGAATAAAATGATACTCAAGGCAAGATAGAAGTCCGCGGTGCTCATCCTGGAAGCGCCAAACTGGATTGCGGTCTGCTCTACGGTAAATTCTATCTGGGGAGTGGGAGGGCTCACTCCCTCGCCCGCCCTTGTCTGTGCCCATAGGAGATACGTGCCCGTACCCAAAAAGGCATCATGCCGGTAGAACCAATCCCCTTTCTTATCCACAGGGGCTACTCTCGTAATGGTTTCTCCCGTGCGCAAATTCTGAAGATAGAGCACAACCTCTGTCTGGGGAATCTCTGTCTTGCCTCCCACATAGAAGATTTCCTCGTTGGAGATGTCTCTTGAAACCGTGGAAATAAAGGGAGGGTTCAGCGTTTCTTGGGCCGAAGCTAAAGAAGCTCCCAAGAAAAGCATTGCGCAGAACGCAAGCGCGAAAACGGCAAGCTTCCCGTATTTGGAACGGTACCGCTTCAATTCTTCAAGCTTTTCTTTCACGGGATCTGGAAGCTCTCGTTTGCTCCTTCTGGAATCCACCTGTCCCCGCCACCTCCGAACACGCCAGGCAATCCCCCCAAAGAGCAAGGAGAAGACGAGTATTAAACTAAAGACAGCCGCCCACGGAATCCGCTGGGCAGACCCTATCACAATACCCGTGTCCTCAACGCGGAACAGCGGGTTCACAATTTCTAATTTCTTCACAAGCTCCCGGTAATTTCCCGCAATGTCATAGGAACGAATGAGTACGTCGTAGTTCCCTAGGGCGAGTTCCGGGGGCACATAAGGGCTCGTAACCTCAATAAAAAGAATCTCCTCTGCTGCACGAACCTCCCATTGAGTAAACATAGGAACTAGACGAAGCTCGTAATGAGAGACACCCGAGCTAATGTCTGTGGTGAAGAACTCGATAACCGGCTGCGGATTCGTGGTCTTAGCCGAGGGCCGTATATTGACGGAAAATTCAGCGGGGGGCGTCATATCCACATTCACAGCAAAATGGGTGGTACCTCCCCACGCTCCATCCCGAAATCCCTTAATATGGAAATAGTGGCTGCCGTCGGCCAATCCCGTATATGCCACGCTATTCCTCGTGCCCTCCGACGTGTTGTCGGGAATGCTGATGGGCTCTCGATTCAGCTCATAACTGTATTCTTCTGCGGCTTCTATGGAAGCCCAACTCACAACGAGATTGGAATCGGGGTACCATTTTGTCTGATCAGGTTGAGTGGTAGATGCAACAATGGGACCCGCGGGCGGAGGAAGTACAAACTGGTAGACCCCGTTCTGCGCCTGATGCAGGATTTCCGTACCCTTCCCGTCATGGAGATATACCTGGGTTTCGTCCAGGAATCTCACTACCCCAAAACCCACCTGCTTCACGCGGAAGGTCAGGATAATTACCCTGCCCCGCTCCACGTTGATACCCCCCGGTATCCCTCCCTGCAACTCCACGCGCCCTGCCGTATTGTTGAACTTGGGGGGCGTAACCCAAAGAGCCACAATGGATTCTCCGGGAGGAGAAGAAACTAGCTGAATCTTATCTGCTGGGAAGTCAAGGGCAATGTGCAAGGCATTAATGGTTTTTCCTTCCGTATTGAGAAAGACAGAAACCTCGAATGTGCTCCCTGCCTCAAAGGCCCCGCTCCCCGGACTAAGGGAAAGGGTCGCGGCATCAGCTACTGCGGGGACAAAGACAAATACGAGACAGAGACCGAATGCCCAAGAGAGAATTATATTTCGTCGAGATGCCCTGCTCCATGCTTGCCCCATACTTTCCATAGCAATATACCCCCAAAAAGGATTACTCCCAGTATACCCCACCAGAGTACATTTTCCCACCAGGGGGGCTCATGGCGCGGGGCAAGCTCTGCCAACCGCTCGTTCCCCGCAAGATCCACCGCTTTCACGGAAATGATACTCTGGAGGCGTTGGTCCGAAAGAAGATAGGGACTTTCTCCTTCCTGCAATATAGTTTCTCCAAACAGACGGCGGAAGGACCACCGCGGAAGTTCTTCTCGTATCTCAAAGCGCGCAATTCCCGTTTCCTTATCTTGAGCAGCAAAAACGAGGAAGTATTTCCCCTCAAACACTGTTGGGTCTCTCGCAACCTGCAGAGAAAAGGCCTCGGGAGGAAAAACATCATTCAAAGGAGGAAGCACTTGTGGTTTTCCCTCTCCCAACACCCGAAGGGAAAGCTGGGGAGCCGACACGGCAGCTTGCGTCCCCTTCCCGTCATGAAGCAGGGCCTTCGCTCCCATAACCTGAAGAATTCCCTCCCCCTCCCGGACAGCTGTAAACACCATAGTAAAAAGCGTGCCTGGCCTCGCTCCCTCCCAATAAGGACTCAAGACCCCTTCAAATCCTCCTGGTATGGCTCCTGAAAACGGCACCCTTCCTTCCTGTCCCTTGCGGGGCCGTTCCACCCAAAGAGTCACTGGAGAACCTCCGTATCTTACTTCGTTCAAGCGGAGAATCTCTGTGGGGTAGTTAATCTCCCCTTCCACCGCATTTACGCTCTCCCCTGCCGTATCGAGCAAGAATCGTATCTCAATCTCCTGACCTACGGAAATCTCTAGAGAGTCCGAAGCCAAAATAAAGGAGACGGCAATGGCGTTCCCGGGAACGAGCGCAACAAAGAATACAAGGAGAATCTTCATATTACCCTGTCCAGAAATATGAGATTACGCTGATATCCGCAAGGTCCACGTTCCCGTCTCCGTTCAAACGCTCCCTCTCTTTTTGCGCGAACTCCTCGCTCAAGACGGGCTTTTGGTACCAATACACCGCAATGGAAAAGTCCACCAGGTTCACTAACCAATCTCCGTTCAGGTCTCCCTTGAGAATTTCTTGCTCTCGAGGCACGGTTCGTTCTCCCACGATAATCCTTACGCGGCTGCTAGGAGTGCTACTCTCCCCTTCAATGCTAGCTGTTGCCCTTACATCGTAATACTCCTCAAATACAAGTTCGCTTGTATCCAGGGCATACAGATACCTTCCGTCTATATCCGCTTGTACCTGAAAGGTAAACCCTTCTTTCTCCGAAGTAAGGGTAAGAGTTACCTCGCTTTGTGGCGTTGCCTGACCAAGGATGCGTACCTTCTCCCCTTTCTTTATCTGAACCTTATCTGTGCTAATCGTGGGCGGGAGGAGAAATCCGCTTACCGTGGTAATGACTCCGGGAGTAATCTCAAGATGAAAAGTTCTCATGACCGACTGTCTACCATCCGTGTCTTGCGCATACTGGGAGAAAAGATAGGTCCCCGAAGAAGAAACATTGGCAACTACAGTAAAGGAGCCCTCCGCATCCGCAACCGCAGTTTCCACAACCTGGCCGTCCTTCAAAAGTGTAACAATGCTGTTCGGGTATGCCTTTCCCACAAATTTCACCTGCGTGGAGATGACCGCAACTCCGGAACTGGACCCTCCCCTGCTCCCAGGACCTCCAGTTACCGCTGCCGTGCACTGGGAAGTGACGTATTCGCAAGCCGCATCGCAAGAGAGCGTTCCGCCGCTAAACCCCTGGCTTTGGCACGTCGCGCCCCCCAGTTCGTCGTCTCCGTCGCATTTCTCCCCTCCTTCCTGCGCGCCGTTGCCGCAAATCCCAATACTTACTGTTGCCTGTACGGTAGTCGCTTGCGCTTCGCCCCCCGCCCAGAACAAAAATGCTCCCCAAAAAGAGAAGACACCAAGAAAAAGCGTGAGTGCTGTCCGTCGCATTCTCCGCGTCATTGCTTCTTTTTTTCCCTTTTCCTCTGACTTGGCTTAATTTCTTTCTTCAAACTCTGCGCGCTTTTTGCCTTTCGGCTTGGCTCTATCTCTTTCTTCT
>Ga0180007_10004405_pt1 | contig 14920 bp, 25 predicted proteins | sample MM_PC_MetaG_FD_121122 | JGI IMG/M metagenome (GOLD analysis project Ga0180007, IMG submission 121122) | Groundwater microbial communities from the Aspo Hard Rock Laboratory (HRL) deep subsurface site, Sweden - MM_PC_MetaG | ecosystem: Environmental > Aquatic > Deep subsurface > Groundwater... | reverse complement strand
CAGGAGTGGAAGAAACGCCTTAAAGAAATAGAGGAAATATTGGAGGGAGTGAAATGAGCGATAACGGCGAAGGAAAACTGGTGAAAAAGTGTCCATTCTTAGGTGAAAAGTGGTGTATTGGGGAGGACTGCGCTATCTATATGGAGATAGTCCAACAGAGAGTAGTTTTGGGTGTGTCTCAGATGGTGAAGGTTGGTAGTTGTTCTCTGCCCGCTCTGGCTATGATAATGTCCAACAGGCCGCAACCGCAGCAACCTGTCCAGAAGATAAACTTTCCAAATATCGGGAAGGGGTAAGATAATGCCACTTAAAAAAGGAAGTTCAAAGAAGGTTATATCAGAGAACATCAGGCGGGAGATGCACGCTGGCAAAAAGCAATCTCAAGCTATTGCCATCGCTTACAGTAAAGCAGGCAAGAGCAGGAAAAAGAAATGACCTTTGAGAATATGACCTTAGAGCAGATGAACTGGGAACTGACTATTGCTAATCTTGACGACTGTATCAATTATCTGGATGAGGTTATTGACCGCCTTGAAAAAGCAGGCAATAGCGTAGAAGAACTAAAACAAATAATTGAGGAGGTGTAATAGACTTTACAACTGAATAGGTTACTCAAACGATTAAATATTTAAGGAGATTACAATGGTACTGGACGAAACTACCGAAACCCAACAGGACAATACTTCTGGGGGAGAAGGTGGGACTACTTCAACGGAAGAAACCCCGACTTTTACCCAAGAACAGGTGAACTCTATGCTCGCTAAGGCAAAGAGCGATGAGAGAGCGGATGTCGGCAGACTGAGAAAGGCTGTTGACGACTCAACCCGAATCGCTCAAGATGCCATCAAACGGCTACAAGCCAGAGAAGAGGCGGAACTTAGACGAGAAGAGGACGAAGCAAGGGATGACCCCGATAGGCTTTCCGCTATCCAGATACGGCGTCAGGCATTAAAGATACAGCAAGATGCCGAAGAGGAAAGGCGGAAGTTAGAAGCTGACCGAGCCGAACTTGATACCCAGCGTTCCACAATCCGCAACCATACAGCCGAGATACTGGCGCAGAAATATAATGTTGCTGCCGATGTCCTTGCAAAGTATGGAGGCGATAATATGGAAGAACTGGCAAAGAGTTATGGTGAGAAAACTTCATCGGGCAATAACCGGGAAACCGAACCACCTGATAGCGGTAAGACGAAAGGGGGTGGCTCAGGCAGAACGCCGACCACAGCAGAACTGGCAGCCTCTACTCCCTTCGAGACAGCAGAGAAGATAAAAAGCGGTGAGTGGGTAGTTAGGGGATGGACTCCATAATGGCACTCCAACTGAGTCTTGACCAGGTGGTTGATTCATACCGGGGTAAGACAAAAACTATCCGTCGCCAACACTGTTCTGACTGTAAGCTGATAGTGGCTATTCAGGCTACCGACAATGTCGAGAGCGCAACTGAAGGCGACTACTGGATGATAGCAGGCGGAATGGTGCTAATGGGAGAATTTGAGGCACTCTACCAGCGAAGCGGAAGATGGTTTGGCAATCCAATCAAGTGCCCTAGATGCGCTTGGGAAGGTCATCTACCAATGGATAAACCCGCAAGCTGGGAAGAAATGAAAAATCAAAGGGAGGCTGGAAATGTCTGAGCAAGAAGCAGGTTTTGTAATCACTAAAGTTGAAGGTGACGGAGAATCACCAATGGCAACACGTAAGCAGATGGTTGACGCCCTCAAATCTATGCCTGGAAATAAGGTTGTGATGGGGGCTGTCGGGCAAGATATTCAGGCAGAAGAACCTGTATCCACTAAAGAGGAACTGACCGACGAGGAGAAAAAGCAAAAGAAAGAACTCCAGCAATTTCTTCTCAAGTATGTTGAACCTCCGCAGATGGGTTCAAAGTTCAAACCTGAACAGGAAAAGCTGGTGTTGCGAAGGAAAATAGAACGACAAACGCTGGGCGAGTTACGCCGATTCTGGGGTAAGAAAGTCCTGCCGGCGGACCCGGTGGACGAAGAAATTATTGAAGAAATCAACCGGAAGTGGCGAGATATAAGCCCGTAATAAAAGGAGTAAAAAGTGGCTTCAACAACTGATTTCATTGATGTCACTTCTGCGGATTACCAACTTGAAGAAGTCTGGTCGCAGAGGGTGACAATGGAGCGCATGAAAAATCTCGTCTTTGGCGAGCAGGTAGACCGCCAGTTTGAGTCCGAACTTAAGAGAGGACAAAAGCTGTGGATTGGTAATATAACCCAACCTACCGCTCGTTCGAAAACTGAGAATGGCGCAATTACTTTTGAGACGGTAACTGAGACCGGAACCTCAATAACAATCGGCTCATTCTACTATACTGCCATCGCCCTTGAGGACGTGGTAAAACCGATGGTGGCGGTAGACCTGCTCAGTAAATATGTGCCAGGACTGGCTTATGGTGTCCATCTCCAAGAGGACAGCGATGTCGCTGCCCTGATTGATGATGGCACTATCACCCAGACCGTAGGAACGCTGGCAGTGGAACTGACCTACGACAATTTGATTCGTAGCGACCAGTATCTTAATGATGCCAATATTCCACAGGAAAACCGGATGATAATCTCCTCGCCTGCTCAGAAAGCAGGTTGGTTGAAACTTGACCAGTTCACTCATCGGGACTACAGCGACCTGAGAACTGGCCTCATCGGTAACTTCCTCGGCACGTATCCCATATTCATCACGACCAATACCGATGGCACTAATCCTGCCGGCCACGACAGCGTGATGATGCACAAAGAGGCGATAGCCCACGTATCCCAGATTAAACCGGCTGTAAGGTCTTGGTGGGATGGTGATTACCAGTGTGTTAAGATGTCCTGCCTGACCACCTACGGCTCAACAATCAGGAGAGCAGACCACGCAGTCTGGATGAAAGGAGCATAGTTTACATAAATGTAAGCTAAAAGGAGTAAAATATGAGTGAAAAAATTATTCATGTTCCTAGCATCCAAAAGCTCAAGGCAACTACAGGATTTCTAGGCTCTGCCTATCCCTTTGCTGCTTTGGGCGTTCCTGCCCTGAATATGGTTGTCTGGGATGACGACTTTCTGGGCGACACGATAAGGGGTGATGCAACCGCCCCTGGTATCTATGAGGTTGTAACTGGCGTTGATGGGGCAATCAATATCCTGGCTGACCAGGCGAATGGTATTGCTGAAATAAGGGCTTCAGATGGCAATGGCGCTGACACTGAATACTGTGGCGTCTCTCTACCTGAATTAGCCTTTGTAGGCGATAGCTACTGCGGTATAGCAGCCAGGATAGCTGTAGACGCCATAACCACCGTCAAGATGGAAATCGGGTTTACCGATGTAACCACTGATGCTGGTTTCACCAATGTCCTAGCCACCCCGACTTTCACCGCTGCTAATGCTACTGGATGGGTCTTTGATACCACTGACACTGGCTACTGGCAGGCGGTGGGGGTTAAAGCTGGCACAGCAGCTACCAAGATTGAACCAAGTATAGCTCCGGTAGCTGCTACCTTTGAATGGCTGATAGTCATCATAGAAGGCGATAACGCCAAGTTCTACAGGCTGGACGCAAATTCCAACCTGACCTATGAATCGGCATGGATGGCTGATGCTATCGAAGGTGCAACGCAAATATGTCCCTGGATATTCGTGCAGTTGAAAGCTGGCACGATTGACCGGAACATACAACTAGACCGACTGCTTGTCTGGGGCAACCGGACATCTGGTTAAAGGAGGTAGAATATGGCTGACCGGATATTAGTCTGGAGTCCTTCTACACACGATGCGGTGTTCTATCTCGATGAGGACTATTCTCCTGATGCCTTGCGTATTCACGCTAAAGATGCTCCGACTCTCGGGGACCTTGTTGTTGATATTCTCGATGACGGGGTATCTGTAATGGAGACGGGGACAAACACCATCCAGAAGATGACCAAGACAAACGGTCAAATCTGGTATGGGACATACAGTGGTACGTTTCAGGTAGGGGAACTAGTCAGCGGGGGAAGTTCGGGGGCATATGGAGAGGTTATCTCAACCGCTTCCGGTATGCTTGAAATCCTGCACACCACTCCTACCACAGCGTTTACTGTTACTGAGACAATTACCGGTGCCACTTCTTTAGCCACAGCAACGGTAGATGCATGGGTAGCTCCGCAGGAATACGACACACCCGAAACGACAGCCCGGACTTCAAATGCCCGGCTGGGGCAGGGTGAGACACTGAACGAGGAAGCGGAGGACTTCGGACCAGACAAGCCGACACTTCAAAAAGGCTCTCTCGTAACACTATCTATTCTTAAAAGTGGGGGAGCGAACGGAGTAACCGTTCAACTGGAGTTGAGTAAGGTTACTTAAAAGAGTCATTACAGGGTTGGACTATAAAATAACCCGTTAAAAAAGGAGGGACAAAATGTCTCTAAAAGCATTGCAAGTTGGAAGTTCAGGAACTTATACTGATGTCAAGGTAAGCAAGGACGGAGCATTACTGACTCAGGAATGGGTGCTGGCTCAGGTTATTGCCGGAAATGTTTTTCATGCCTATGTTGGGCAAGCGACTACTCCGGTAACACTGGACGCTGCGTGGGCAAACACCGACCCGGACATCAGCCTTGATATACCAGATGGCAGGCTAATCATACCTCTGGAAGTTAAGGTCGTGATGGAAGCCTACGGCACAACCGCACTCTTTGAGTCAATGACTCTCTGTAGCCGGACTCTGGCTGCTGCTTCGGCAGGCACAGCCTTCGTTCCCATCAATATGAGGACGAGGACTGGTGGTGGGAGTAACTGCTCCTGCTATGTCGGCCCGACAGTAACCAGTGGCTATACTACGGGAGCCTTTGAACTGCACAGGTGGACATATGCTAAGGCTGTTACCATCGCTACGGCTGATGACGACAACTCCATCTATCCGGCAGAGTTCGTGTGGTCTTACAAAGACCATCCTGCGCCGGTACTGGAAGGCAACGCCTCAATGCAGACCTGGGCAACTTCCCAGGCAGCTTCAGGTTACATCTCCTGGTACTGGATTGAACTGGGAGAAAACGACATCTAGGAATTTGAAGGTTACATCTTTAACTAGGGGGGAGCCTACCCGATAAACGGCTCCCCCACCATAGAAAGGGGAATATGCTTGTCATAAACGATATACTCAGGAAGAGACGCCAATACTTCATTGAGAAGGTTAAAGCTCCTCTACTTAGAGCTATCCATATTCTCGCAAAGAAGTATCCTGAACCAACTCAGGAGAACTTGGTATTCAATAACTCAAAGATACTTCTGGGTATTAAAGAGGATATAAAGAAGTACCTGCATACTAGAGGAGACCTTATTGATGATGGCTTAAAGGTACTGGTTGATGAGGTTGAACATGACGGTTTTTATGAGTTTCTGTTTGACTATCTCATCATTGAACTACTCAAAAGGGGTTGGCAACCGGAACACAGGGGTTTCCCGATGTATCGTCACTGGACAGGGCCGTTATACACCGACAACTGGACTGAGACAGATGCCGACTGGCTACTCAAGCGCAGGCAAGAATTGATTAAGCAGGCAGACGAGAACCTCGCCAAGATCCAGAAAAAGATTGATGATGGCGAACTCTGGTATTTTAATCTTGACAAGCTGACCCAGGTGATTAACGCTGGAAGATAGATACATTCACATTAACAACAAGATGCTCAGGGGTAAGGGTAGGGCTTTCATTATCAGAACTAAAAAGGCTTTGATGAAGGCAATAATTACCCTGGCGATAAGATACCCTGAGCCGACTAAAGAAAACACGACCCAGCCAGTCGCTCATATCCTGCTTGATATATGGGAGGACTTCAGGAAGCACAATCGCCAATGCCGTGACGACTTGTTTGACGCAGCTTTCAGGCTGCTGACCGATGAGTGCCAACACGACATTCAATACAGAACACGCTTTCTCTGGTTCATAAACGAAATTCAAAAGAGGATAGAAGATGGGACTTGGCCCGAGGTGGAAACGCCACCTGCCCAACACTGGAAAAAATAAAAAAGAAAACACTTATCTCCTGCCTTAGTGAGAGGCTGGACGAAAGTGGATAGCCCACAGGAGGTAAAAATGGCAAACGAGATTTTTGCTGGAGACTTAGGAGAAATCAGACTGGCGGGAGCATCAAAAGGTGTCTCCCTATCCACAACGGCAGCCTATACGAGTCTGCCGGAAGGAACTCATTACGTTACCCTCACCCCACGCAACTTTGCTACTGCGGTGGTAGCAAGGTTCGCTCTCTGTCCTTACCTAATCGTCTTATTGACCACAGACGCCCTTGCTGCATCGGGAAACCTGACAGACTACAGTTCGGCTGCTCAAGACGCTGATACAGCCACCTCAGTCGTTCTCAGTTCACTTGATACGGCAGCCAATAACGATTATCTGTATGTTGGTTCGTGGCTGCCCTTTGCTGGTGTTCATTGTGATGTGGATGCTGCTAACAGCGTGGCTTCAGCCCTGACAGTCAACTACTGGGACGGGACGGCTTGGACTACTACATCGGCTACGGACAACACAAAATCAGGTACTACAACTTTTGCTCAGGATGGGACAGTAACCTGGAGTGTGCCGACAGACTGGGTACCAGACTCACTGGTTGATATTGGCGCTGCTACGGCTGGGATAGGAACGCACGTAGGAGTTCAGGACATTTACTGGACAAGGTGGCAGGTATCGGTTCAACTTGACACGCAGGTTACTCTTGACCATATGGTAGGTATGCCCAGAAGCACAGCCTATGCCGAACTGTTAAACGGGCAGGCGTTTGAGGCAACTATCAATATGGGAATAGGTGGAGTTGGGGGGATTGTCGCCCTGACTGATGCTGGAACTGCGAACTTACTTATCAACTGCTCTACTCGTTCCAGTTCGAGGATATTTGCATAATGACAGACTATGAAGAAAAGATAAAACAACAGTTAGTTGATTTGCTTGGCGAGCAGGAGAAAACAACGGAACAGCGTGATGCTCTTAATGCCCAACTTAGTTTATTGAAAGGAGCCATAGCAGCTACCCGTATGTTACTCGTTGAAAAAACCGAAGAACCAATCAAGGAGGAGAAATGAATATAACTACAGCAACTCCATTAGCGGAGTTTCTTTTAGGCCAAAATAACACTTGGACAGGAACACAGACTGGTATGACTCTAACCTCACCAACCATCAACGGCACGATTGCCACTACTGGATTAACCTTACCAGCAGTTACTCTTGGTGGCAACATGACCGTTACTGGCTATGCCTTTGATGCTGGTGCTCTTAGCGCTGAGATAGATACTACAGGAAACGTAAAGGGCTTAATACTGAAAGGTTCTAGCTCTACCAATGGACCGGCGTTGATATACTCTGATGTTTATACTACACCTGCTCTCAATAGGGCGATAGGGTATCTACACTGGCAGGGTTACGACCACGCAGGAACTCCAGCATTAAAGACTTATGGTTACTTTTTTCTCGACCACTCTAACATTACAGATGGCACCGAGGAAGCTACATTCAAGTGGTATGCTATGGCAGCGGGTGCTGAAAATAATGTAGCTATGACCCTAACTGGTCCAGGTGTTCTTTCGGTAGACCTTGCTGGCTCAGGTGCAGCTGCTCAAGTTGACCTCTTTGACGAGTATGATGATGCTCTAGTTCTCCGTCAAGGTATCCAGCAGAACAATCGGGAACTACTGGCTGATATGGGAGTCTTTACCAGAAAAGATACTGGCTCTGGCTATATGATGAACATACAACCGATGGTAAGGCTTCTCGCTGGCGGTATCTACCAGACAAGAGAATTGATTGAGAACACCAAAGAGGAACTTATAAATATGATTGAACATCTGGAAAGCAAGTTAATGCTACCAGAGGCGAGGTAAGATGGAATATAATCTAATAGACCCCAGAAATGATTACGAGACAATCAGTTATCTTGGGGGGTTAAAATATGACTAGCCGACCTTTATCAAGAGCCGAGATAATCGACAGGATTGAAAGCCTGTTGAATGATTCCGCTAATACCACCTTCTCGGCAGCCAGACTTGGCACACTTCTTGAAGATGCCATAACAGAAATCTCCGAAGCCGTGCCTTATGTCTCAAGGGACATTTACACCATCGAAAGCAGGTTCGGTAACGCTTCCTCTACATCAGCCAGTAACCTCGTGGACAGTAGCAAGTCTCAGTTCGCCTCCGGTGATACGGGCAAGGTAGTCTACAATAAAACAGATAAGACGTGGGCGGTGATAACCTCTTTCTCCAGCACTTCTCAGGTGGGCTTGAGTAACGATATATTTACCTCCGGTGAACCCTACGAGATTTACAACAAGGGGTGCTGGAACAGGAAACAAATCAACATTGAGAACTCTGACGACTTCATCTGGGTTATCGGAGCGGTCTACCCTGTTCTACCGGACTGGGGGTATCCGCAGGTCAATATGCGGAATGTCAAGCTCTATAATGAGAATAAGATAGCCGAGATTGATGTGGGATGGGTGGATGATAGCGGACTTTCGACTGCCGATAAGGATGTTCACGTTTACTTTGCCCGGCAGCACAAACTGAATGATATGACCGACCTGCTAGGGGCAGTGAATAATGGGGCAGGTTACGCAGCAGGTTCTACATCAATAATACTGAAAAACCTCCAAACAAGCGGGACTCTTTACAAGGATACACTCTTTACAATTGCTCTGGCTTCTGGAATATCCAGCAGATTGACCTACAGGGTAACGGCTGACGCTACTATTACGACTAACGCAGCTACCATAACTTTCACTCCTGGACTGGAATCTGCTATCGTTGATAGTGCCGTAGTTACCTTTACTGGGTCTACCCTGACACCTGAGTTGGAAAGGATAATCGTGCCGATAGTAGCCGGCGAAGCTCTGATGTCGCAGGGGGTTTTCAGTATCAACCGCTTTTCGAGGGGTGGGACTTCAACGCCACGTAATTTCTATGATATTGGCGAGAGAATGGCGGAAAAGGCAAGGCGGAGGCTTAAGTCTTTCGTTGATGTGGGGCTTCGTTCCAGACACTCTTACTCAAGGAGTTAAATGCGCACCTTATCAAGTACACTCACTACGGCACAGCAGGAAGGTGGCAATGTCTTATTTAAGGCTGTCTTTACCAAAGCAGGGCAGTCAACCAGAACATATGGTGTTGACACCGACAATGTAATTATCAGGCTTTCCCATACCGAGTCCGAGTGGAGTCAAAAAGCCGATGTCATTGTTGAAAACGGCGATGGCACACTGACCGCTTTAGACCTTACCGGATACACCGCTACTATTTCCTTTGGCTACATTACTACGGCAGGTGATGAATATTCGGCTGTTGCTCCGTTAGAATGTATCAGCCAGCAGGGGACAACTCAATTCCTGGGTGGTAATTTTTTCATAACATTTACCTGCGCTGGTATCTTCGATATGATGGGGGAGGATGAGGCTTCTGACGAATATTCAGTTGACGATACCAATACCGATACAGTCAAGACTATTCTAACGGCCATAGCAAACGCTACGATGTCCGTTTATTCTCACTGCAAGAACTATACTATCACCTTTGACCGCGAGGATAGCTTAATTGACACTTTTATCCCTAAAGACTATTTTAAGGTAAGTTTCAAGGAGAGCAGGTTATCGGCTTTCAAAAAGGTTCTCAAGTGGACAAAGTGTAAGGCGAGGATAGAAGCTAATGGCGCAATTCACGTCTTTAACCCGACCATAAGCGGTTCTACCTACGATTACGAATATAATGATGCCGTCTCCAACCATAACTTCTTTGAAAAGAGTGTTAGAAACAGGCTGGTAATACCGAACAAGGTGGTCGTCTCATCTTCCCCAGACCACGAAAACCAGTACACGGGCAACGATACTGATGCTACTTCTTATGCTGCGCTTGGTAGATATATCAATCAATATCACTGGATTAGATTAGCAAGTAATGCCCAGGCAACCGCAATCGCCACGGCTATCCTTCAGGGCTATCAGGTAGGGCAAGAAAACGGGCACGGTTCTGCCCCACTAAACTGCGGTCAAGAAGTGATGGACTACGTTAAGATAACCGACTCAGCTGCCGGAGATACCAGGACTGGCAACATCGGTTATATCAGGCGGATATGTGAACAAGGTAAGTTTGACATGGAGTTCCGTTTCGGGGCACTAGATATTGGTGGTATTTCCGCTCTAGTAGCTCCCATTCCGTCTATTATAGCTGAGACCACCTTATCTCTTTCTGAGAGATACAGTTATCTGGCAGGTGCTTATGAAACTTTAGCCGACATGATGGATAGAGTGATTTCTAACCAACAGATAATAGTGGACAACATTGTAGATGTATGGGGCAGAGATACTGTTCCCAAGTGGCACGTGGTTGAACAACTGATTATTCCGGTGGTGAGTTAGCATGGCAATTAAAGTAAAGGCTAACACAACTCTGGCGTCTAGGGCAATGACAGGTTTAGGTAATGCCAAGCACCAGATAGCAAAAGCATCCACGGGGCGGACATGGATTGTTTATTTGGACTCTAATCACCTTACGGGTGATATGTTGATAGCTTACAGTGATGATGGCGGAGCTACATGGACAGAGGAGACTGTTGTCGCCAGTGCTAGGTGTGCAGCCGAGAATAATGACGGTGGATTATCCCTAATGATTGATAGTTCCGATGTCCCGATTATTATTTATAACTATGACCCTGCTGCGGGCAGTGATGAGGTTCGCTATGTTGACAGGTCTGGGGGAAGTTGGAATGCTCCTGAGACAGTAATTACGGCGAATCACAGTAACACGGTTGGCGTTATAGATTCTTTGGATAACATTCATATAATCTATGATTCTGGAACTTTTCAGTATATCACAGGCTCAACGGGTTCTTGGTCTGGGGGAGAACAGATTACTGCCACCAGTATCACCCACGCCGACCTAGCCGTTAATAGCAGTAATGAGCCAGTAATGGTTTATCGCATTTCCTCATCTCAGACAGGCCTTATGATTAGGACAGGTGGAGCTTGGACTGCTTATGATAGCGATATTGTTAATACGTCCGATTCTGATGGGGGAACTCAATACCCTATGCTCTGTATAGACTCAGTCGATGATTATCATGTCTGCTGGAATGGAGATAATCTTGCGGGTAGCCTATGCGTATTCTACAGGAAAAAAGCCAGCGGAACGTGGGCGGCACAGCAAACCATAGTATCCTCGCTAAATGATAATTACCTTTCCATGCTCGCATTAGATAGTTCTGACAATGCCTATATTATTTACCAATTTGAACGACTAACTGGTCAATCAGAGGCTGTAAGTTATCGTAAGGTCACAACGGGTACCACAATGGGAGATGTGACCGTGTTGGATTCATCTATTCTCCAGCCCAATGGGGAATCATCATTATTAACGGCTCTTTATCATAGATACCCGTCCAGTGGGATTCTTTCTCCATCAGTCTGCCCGGCGGTAGCTTTATTACTTGAGAATGGGACTCAGGCTGATATTTATTACGAAGCGAATGTAGCAGCGGGGGAACTGGTTGGCTTAATTGCTATTGTTGAAACACGGATACATTACTTTGATGCTTTTGGACAGGAGAGATATATACAGGGGACTGCAGTATGAAGAATGATTTTACTACCGGGCAAACCGGAGTGGACTTGGCTTCTCACGCTTCAAGGCATCAGGATGGTGGGGCTGACGAGATAGCTGTTACAGCGCTCTCAGGGCTTCTTGCTGACGACCAGCACGTGCTTGACGCTGAGGTAACGGTTTTGTTCGCCGATATAATTACCTACTACAGTGAGATTATTGATTACGAAGGCGATTTAGTCACAAGGGGTGCATGATGGCAGATTTGCTCGAATCTGGTATAGGTAGATTGTCCACTACAACAGGCGTTGACATGAAAACAGCTGCCAAAACCACGCTTTACACTGTTCCCACTGGTAAGACAGCCTATGTAACTCACGTAGTTATCACAGAACCATCGGCTAGTATGGCTGGCGGAACTGATTACGATTTTGGAACAGGGGCTAATGCCGATACTTGGAGGCAGACAGTAAACCTTTCCTCAATGACCACTCTAGGAACGGACTATATGGTTATCACAGGGGCAGATGTCACGAAATATACCGACAACGCTGCTGCGGCGGTCTTTGGGATTAAGGTTATTACAGGAACTACGGCAGCCTGTACGGCCACTATTGTGGTTTTCGGATTTCTAGCATAAGGAGGTAAAATGGGAAAACAGATAATACCAGGCAGTGATGCGATAACAGTCCAAACTGACGGTAGTGTTGTTGTGAAGGAAACAAAGAATACTAACACTGGTAAACTGGGGACTTTTATGGGATTAACTAAAATAACAGTGTCGACAACGGCTCCGACAAATCCTGATGTAGGGGACATCTGGCTCGACACTTCATAATATAAATAAAAATAGGAGGAGAGAAAAATGGCAGCTGGCGCATGGGTTTTTACAAGCACAGGGAGAACAAGTTTACTAAATGGAGATTTTGACTTGGATACCGACTTGTTCAAGATTGCCCTATTCTTGAGCACATCTAACATCGGGGTAACCAGCACAACCTTTGCTGGTGTGACGGCTGAACACGCAGCAGCTAATGGCTACACAGCAGGTGGGCTTCCTACTGGTGGTGGCACGGCATTGGCACTATCTGGCACGACCACTGTAACAGTAGATAGGACTACCGACCCAGTATGGACAGCTTCAGGCGGTTCTATTGTCGCAAGGTGGGCAGTTCTCTACAAAGTAGCTGGTAATGTGCTTTGTTATTGCCTACTGGATTCAACACCAGCCGATGTAACAGCTACTACTGGTAATACCTTGACCGTTGCTATGAACGCTTCGGGTATATTTACTTTAGCATAGGAGCTTAGATGGCACTGGCAAGTTGCAAATTGGGAGTTAAGAAGCCTGATATATGCAAGCATTTTCCCGAAACAGCGGTGGAGATTAAAGACTTCCCCTCTTGCTCCTTCTATTGGTTAGAAGGTATTAGGAGAGGTAAGTGTAATCGCTGTGGGCAATGCTGTGTTGAAATGAGGTTTGGCGATAAGAAGTATGCTATCTGCCCATATCGTAAGTGGAGGAAATAAGTAGTGGCACAAGAGATAAAAAAGCCAACAACTTTCACCGAGGGGGCTTTGCTTCTTTGGACAGACGAGGCTAACGCCTATGACCAAGCTGGTGGCGGTGATGAGTCAACCTACTCCTACCAGATATTAGATACAGACGAAGCTCCGTCTATTACCTATCATACTTGGGGGACTAAGGGGCAGACCTATACAGCTACTACCCTTTATGTTAGATGGCAAACTTCAATCACTACAGGTGATGATGAAGTCCATATTGAATATACCAAGAATGGTGGGGGTGCATGGGCTGACCTATTGGCGAAAGGCATCAATCGTTCAGCAGCTTGGACAAATGCCTTAATTGCCCTTGACGCTAATCAAGACCTAACTCAAGTTCAGGTGAGGGTTAACTCGGATAAGGTAAAGGGTGCTGATGGTTGTGACTTTCGTATCTCTGACATCTGGACTGATGGAACATATAGTGCTGGCGGTGTATCAGTTACTCCTGATACACTTGCGATTGTAATAACCACCTTTATTCCAACGGTCACAGCTACCGCTAACCAACTGGTAACACCCGATACATTGGCGCACACCATCACGGCATATATTCCCACGGTGACGGCATCTGACAATAAGGTGGTTACACCCGATGTATTGAACCATACACTTACCACCTATATTCCGACAATCTCAGTCAGTGACAATCAGTTAGTAACACCTGACGCTCTGGCACATACGATTACTTTATATCCACCGACTGTTACAGCAACTCAAAATCAATTGGTTACTCCAGACACATTAGCATTGTCTACCACATTATTTATACCGACTGTGACTGTGGGGGGGGATGTAACGGTAACACCTAATACATTGGCACTAGCGATTACTACCCTTGTGCCAGTGGTGACGGTTAGTGATAATCAAATAGTAACCCCCGATACAGTAGCCCTAACAACGACAACTTTTATACCTAATGTAACAACCACTGCCAACCAACTTGTCACCCCAGGTGTGCTGTCTTTAACGCTTACCACATTTATTCCGACAGTTACTGCAACAGGCGGTACTTATGCTGTATTGAAAATCTGGGATGGCAGTAGTTGGAGGTCAGTAGGATGAGCAGTTTTACAACACCCTTAGTAGTCTCTCCTTTACCCGATGGTAGAAGATGGAAGCTTGTTAATTCTTTTACTTATAGAATAGGCAGCGATACCAGCCAGGAGAAGATAGTAATTCATAACGGCTTTATAACAGACTTTGCTTCAGTCCCTCAGTTCCTTTATTGGTTCTTACCGCCCTGGGGTAAATATGGCAAAGCTGCTGTTCTCCACGATTATCTCTACAAGCATCATTCAGTCAAAATATCAGAGACAAGGTATATGGCATTCAACCGCAGGAAGGCTGACGAGATATTCCTTGAGGCTATGGGAGTGCTGGGAGTAAAGAACTGGAGAAAATACCCGATGTTTGTAGCTGTTCGCCTGTTTGGCGGGTTATCATGGAGTAAGCGATGAAGTATTTATTGAAGCTCTTACTTGAAGCGGTGGTGATAGCTCTGGTTGTCGGGATTGCCCTGTGGTATCTGGTAACGGCAGTCTTGCCCAAATACTTATTCTAAGGAGATAATGATGGCTAAAACTCAAGAGCAAATGATACAAGAACTCTATCAGGTTATTGTAGGAATACCTCAGAACCCTGATGATAATGGCTTGATTGGGGATATAAAAGATATTTGCGATAAACTTGATGCTCTGAATGGGAAGACTCGTGGTAATGAAGTTCGGTCAAAGGTGAATCAAGCTATCATCGCCTTGATAGTCT
>Ga0180007_10004404_pt1 | contig 14921 bp, 10 predicted proteins | sample MM_PC_MetaG_FD_121122 | JGI IMG/M metagenome (GOLD analysis project Ga0180007, IMG submission 121122) | Groundwater microbial communities from the Aspo Hard Rock Laboratory (HRL) deep subsurface site, Sweden - MM_PC_MetaG | ecosystem: Environmental > Aquatic > Deep subsurface > Groundwater... | reverse complement strand
GACATGAGCAGGCTCAACGGCATGGTCACCGTCGAGATCCTGGACGCGTAGCCCGCGATAACCGGATGGGGGCGCCGCCGCAAATGTGCGAAAGTATGTTGACGTTATCATCCGGGCGCGCGGGCGCGAGGAGTACTCGCGAAGAGCCCGGTCGCGCCATGGCGGATGTACCACCATACGGTTCTCAATATCTAGGAGACAGAATAAGGGGAAGGTGGCGCGAGGCGCCCCAAGGCATAACAGAACCACCTTTCGGTAGATAGTGCAATCGACACCGTGGAAACGTGCTCAAGGTAGTATTTAGATGATAGCCCGCTAAATATAATAGACGAATGATACGGAATACTATACGATAGTATCGCCTGCATTGAATCTAAAAAGGAGTACGAAATGAAGAACCGCCTGAGCATCGGATTGTTATCTAGCATCTTTTCGTTATTTCTATCTTCCTGCGTTTCAACGGGCTGGCCCGTTATCGGGGATCCGCCGTCGGAAGATCTAGCCACGTCATTCCTCTATGTTGACTCGTTTATGAACGTGATCTCGATAAACGGAGACGCTAAGAAGACATATCGCGGCCCCGTAATGCTACGATGCGCTCCAGGCGAGTATCACCTGGAACTGGAGTACCAACGAGTCGTTGACAAGATCGAGTATACGTTACGGCACTCGTTCCCGGTTATCGCTACGGTGACGGACGAACGACCTGTCGCCCTTGTTCCTTGTTTCGAGGATGGAGCATTTACCCCACTACATACTCCCAATAGTCCGAAGAAGGTGATGCAGTATGCCTTCGAGAAGGGGCGCGCCTCTCGCGAGAACGTTTCTTTCCTTAGTTTCCGGCCTGCGGAGGATTCCGCAATGGCGGTGCTAGGCGATAGAAGGGTCGTCTATTCGGTAAAGGAGAATATTTTTATCGCGGACGGCCGAGAGAAGGCTACAGAAGGGGCTAAGGCGAGTCTCAAGCCCTTCTTCAAGGCCGACGCCGGTAAAATTCTCGCGATCTCTATTGCCGGCTCGGACTGCCTTGCCGTCTCCGCCGGATCTACCGTCTACCGGTTCGACGCTACTACTATGATCTTGGCGTCGAATATGCAGCTCGGACCTACTCTCTCGGCTGTCGAGATCGTGGAAGGCACGATTTACGGAGTCGGGGAAGAGGGCGGGTTGTATGCTTGGAACCTTGACGGCACGAAGAAAGCCGATTGGCCTGTTAAAGGTAAGGCGATCGGCATCGCCGTCAGGGGACACTACGCAACGCTCCGCTACGAAGAAGACTTAAAGGTCGTTGATCTCATATCCGGAATCGTCACGGGATTCCAAACCGTGGTTAGTTCATCGAAAAGCGTAGTACACGCTATGGTCGATCCCGTCAGTTCCGCCTTGATCACGCTTACCGACGGCAACGGTTTCATCTGCTACGACCTCACGACGAAAGCCAAGATACCTGGCGATATGGTACCGATGCCTGGGCTAATCGAGGAAGCTAAGGCCTTCGACATCAACGATGACGGAACCGTCCTCTATGTGATCTCCGATATCCAAACGAGGGCGGGCATGTATCCGCGCGTATTGAAGTTCGACCTATCCGGGGCGGGGCGGGGTATTTACCGGTCCGGCCCCTTCGGTTCTACCCAGAGTTGGGAAGTAAAGGTTATCGATCCCCGCAAGATAATCCTGAGCGATGACGGGAAGCTATTGGCGACGTTCGGCTCGTTCGGGCCGCGAGGCCACCCGCTATATAAAACCATCCATGGATACGCGTTTAATACGGAAATCGCCGTTGAAGAGGACCAAGACTAAGGGCGTGAAGGGTATGCTATAGGAATATCGTAGAGTTCTATAGACCCGTCATCCAGCGAGTACACAGCGTCATGGCGCGCGCCACCATGCGAGTCTCGCGAGTCCGTTCGAGCGATACTCTCCGCCTTGGGCGCTTCCGGCGCCTTCGCCGCGAGCCGGCGAAGGCACGTCGGCTATCCGGCGATCTGGCGATCCGGCGGTACAGGCCACGCGCGCCGGCTTGCCTCCGTTATCGCCGCTTGAGTATCTTGAATATATGAAATTACCTATGATTATAGTCGCGGTCACGATGATGACGCTCTCGTGCGTGGCCGCTTCACCGGATGAGTCCGCGGGCGCTACGTCGGCCGCCGCGCCGGCGCCCGCTATAGCCGCGCCCGTCATGGCCGCTACGCCCGGGCGCATAGGCTACGCCGAGCTCAAGGCCCTGCTCGAGGCTCCGGAGGCCGGGATACTGCTCCTCGACGTGCGTACCAAGGAGGAATTCGACTCCGGCCGCGTCCCCGGGGCTATCCTTATGCCCTACGACGCTATCGCGACGTCGTTCGCCGAGCCGGATAGGTCCCGGCGTATCGTAGTCTACTGCCGCTCGGGCAGACGATCGGCGATAGCCGCCGATATTCTCGCCGGCATGGGCTACGCGAACGTGTCGGACTTCGGAGGCGTCGACGGCTGGAAGGGCGCCCTGGAACGGTGAGATAGGCGGATCGGGCATGAGACTGTGGTCGCTGCATCCTAGGTACCTGGACGTACGAGGCCTGCTTGCCGCGTGGCGCGAAGGGCTGCTAGCCAAGAAGGTCCTCGAGGGGAACACGAGAGGCTATAGGAATCATCCGCAGTTGATCAGGTTCGCCGCGAGCGTCGATCCTCTATCCTCTATTAACCTGTACCTATCCGGTCTCTTAGACGAGTCCATGGCTAGGGGCTATAGGTTCGACGGATCGAGACTATCGCGCCCGGCCGGATCGATGATCAATAGGATCAGCGTAACGAGCATGCAGGTGCAGTATGAGAAAGAGCTGCTTAGGATGAAGCTCAGGGAGAGAGACAAGGATAGGTATCGCGCGCTGAGCGGCGAGGCGGAGATCGAGATAGGCGGCGTCTTTCGCATGATCCCCGGGGATATCGAATCCTGGGAGAGGACGAAACCGGGGATAGCAATCCGGGAGCCCCGATCCGGCGGCGACAATATTCCCGTTCGATAGTAGAATGGGGGCATGAGCGATATACGACTAAGGGATAGGAAGACCCTGGACAAACGGTACCTCTGGAACGCCGACGGCGTTTTCGCCGACCGCGCCGCCTGGCGCGACGAGCTCGCGGCCGTCAAGGCGCCTATTCCCGCCATAGCGGCGGGCGCGGGCGGCATCGAGAAGGGCGGGCCTTCAGGCCTCGCCGGCTTCATGGAGTCGATGCTCGACCTGATGGACAGGTGCGGCAGGCTCTACGTCTACGCGTCCATGTCCCAGGCGGTCGATACCGGCGACGTCGAGGCCCAGGGGATGAACGGCCAGGCCGCGGGCCTCTTCGGGCTGTTCATGGCGGCCGTCTCCTTCCTCGACCCCGAGTTGCTCGCGATAGGCAAGGAGAGGCTCGATTCGTGGAAGGCCTCCGAGCCGAGGCTCGCGACGTACGGGCATTACCTCGACAACCTATTCCGCAAGCAGGAGCACGTCCGCTCCGCCGAGGTCGAGGAGGTGCTCGGGCTCGCCTTCGAGGTCTTCCAGGGCCGATACCACCCACGACATGCTCGTCGACGCCGACATGAGGTTCGCCCCCGTCGACGCGGCGTCGGGCGCGGTCGAGGTGGCGCAGGGCACCATAGACAAGCTGCTGGCCAGCCCCGAGCGGGAGCTGCGGCGGAAGGCGTGGCAGAGCTACTGCGACGGCCACATCGCCCACGAGAACACCCTGGCCGCGTCGCTGTCGACTGCCCTGAAGCGTGACGTCTTCAACGCCAAGGCCCGCCGCTTCGGCAGCTCCATAGAGGCGGCCCTGTTCGAGAACAACGTGCCGCGCTCGGTCTACGAGGCGACCATAGAGACGTTCAAGAAGAACCTGCCCGTGTGGCACCGATACTGGCGAGTCAGGCGCGAGGCCCTCGGGCTCGACAGGCTGGAGCACTGCGACATATGGGCGCCGATAGCGACGCGGCCTCCGGTGATCCCGTACGAGAGGGCCGTCGACATCATCGGCTCCGCCCTGGCGCCGCTCGGGGACGAGTATACGAACGCCCTGCGCCGCGGCTGCCTCGAGGAGGGATGGGTCGACGTCTACCCGACCGTAGGAAAGAGCTCGGGCGCCTTCTCCACCGGCTGGAAGGGCATGTCCCCCTTCGTGAAGATGCAGTACACCGACGACCTCTCCTCGCTCAGCACGCTGGCGCACGAGCTGGGCCACTCGATGCACTCCTGGTACACCTGGAAGAACCAGCCGTCAATATACGCCGATTACTCGATATTCGTCGCCGAGGTCGCGTCCAACTTCAACCAGGCCGTCGTCAGGGACCACCTGTTCAGGACCGAGAGCGACGCGCAGTTCCAGATAGCCGTCATAGAGGAGGCGATGGACAACCTGCACCGCTACTTCTTCATAATGCCGACGCTCGCCCGCTTCGAGCTGGAGATGCACGACAGGATAGAGAAGGGCATGAGCGCCACCGTCGACGACATGAACGGACTGGCGGCGGACCTGTTCTCCGAGGGATACGGCGGGGAACTCGACGTCGACCGCCATCGCGAGGGCTCGACCTGGGCCCAGTTCAGCCATCTCTACATGAACTACTACGTCTTCCAGTACGCGACGGGCATCAGCGCGGCCCACGCCCTGGCCGCGCCCGTACTCGCCGGCGACGGCGATGCCGCGAGGCGCTACGTCGGGTTCCTGTCGGCGGGGGCGTCCGACTATCCCGTCGACGTGCTCGCGCGCGCCGGCGTCGACATGCGCGGCCCGGCGGCCATGGAGAAGTGCTACGAGGCGCTTTCAGGCCTGGTGGACAGGCTGGAGAGGCTTACTAGCGCATAGCCCCGTGCCGTATCGGGCGGTCCCGGCCGCCTAGCCTGGCGGCGCGCCGCAGCGCCGGTCTATCCTCGCGCCGAGCTCGCCGATGCCATGGCGTCGGATTGCCGGATGGGTACCGCCCGTGCATAATGGGGGCGATGATCAGCAGAGAGGAATACCTCCGCCGCGAGTACGAGGCGAGGATCAACAGGGCCGTCGATTTCGTGTACGCCAACTACGGCCGCGATTTCGACTTGCTCGAGATGGCCGACGCGGCAAACTTCAGCCGTTTTCACTTTCACCGCCTCTTCCTGGCCTTCACCGGCGAGACCCCGGCCGGGTTCGTGCGCCGCATCCGCCTGGCGATGGCCGCGGGCATGCTGAGCAAGAATCCCGATAGGAGCGTCACCGAGATAGCCCTCGAATGCGGTTTCTCGGGGCCCAGCGTCTTCGCGCGGCAGTTCAAGGAGTGCTACGGCGTTTCAGCCGGCGCCTGGCGCCGCGCCAAGGGCGCCGGGCCGGGAACGGGTAGCAAGCCGGATCAAGCGATCGGCAAGCCGCGTCAAGCCGACGGCAATACCGGGCAAGCCCATCCGCACGATCCGCCCTATGCTCACGGTAACGTTCGAACGAGGAGGAACACCGCCATGAGCAAGCTCGCGTACAGCGCCGAGATCAAGGAAATGCCGGAAATGACCGTGGCCTACGCTAGGCACCTAGGTCGCTATGATCAAATAGGAGAGGCCTTCGGCCGCCTGATGCGATGGGCCGGCCCTCGAGGCCTCGCGACCGACCAGGCGCGGGTGCTCGGGGTCTTTCATGACGACACCGACGCCACGCCAGAAGAGAAGCTGCGTTCCAGCGCCTGCATAACCGTGCCCGCGGGCACCGCCACCGACGGGGACATAGGCCTCATGACCATACCCGGCGGGAAATTCGCGGTAGGCCGCTTCGAGATAGCGGCCGGGCAGTTCGGCGACGCCTGGGCGGCGCTGCTGGGGGAGTGGCTGCCGCGATCCGGCTATCAGCCCGACGACCGCATGTGCTACGAGGTTTACCTGAACGACGAGCAGGCGCACCCCGAGAAGAAATTCATCGTGGATATCTGCGAGCCGGTCAAGCCGCTCTGAGGCGGGCCCCCGACGCCCGCCTCGGGGCGGGCCGGGCGGGCCACGGCGCCCGCCTCGGGGGCCGATCAGTTTCGCTTTCGCGGGCGCTTGAAGGGTTTCATGAGCGCTATGCGTATCTTCCTCTTGATCATGTGGCGTATGACGATGGGCTTGAGCCTCTCGAACTCGACGCCCGACTCGTCGTGGGTACGAACGAGCGAGATGGCGTCGAATTTGCACTTGAGCGTGCAGGCCCCGCAGCCTATGCACATGACGTCGTCGGTGACGGTCGCGCCGCACGATAGGCATCGCTCCGTCTCCTTGCGCAGCTGCTCCTCGGTAAGGGTGCCGCGGGGATCGGCGAAGGCCGGGGCCGCGGCGGCGCGGTCGTGGCCCGCGACCTGCCTCGGGGCGCGGTCGTAGCCGCCCAGGTCTAGCCTGGCCTTGTCCAAGGGGCGGTAGTCGCGCTTCAGGCGGCCGATGGTAAGGCTCTGGCCGCGCTGGACGTAGCGGTGTATCGATATGGCGGCTTCCTTGCCCATCGCTATGGCGTCGATGGCGAAGCGGGGCCCGGTGAGCGCGTCGCCGCCCGCGAAGACGTCGGGCTCGCCCGTCTGCAGGGTCGCCGGATCCGCCTTGGCCGTCCTGTTGGGATTGGTCCCCGCGGCGCTGCCGTCCAGGAGCCCGCCCCATTCGATAGACTGCCCGACGGACACGAGGACGTAGTCGGCCGGTACCGTGACGGTTTCCGCCTCGTCGTAGGCCGGGGCGAAGCGCCCGCTCGAGTCGAAGACGGAGACGCATCGCCTGAATTCGACGCCGACGACTCGGCCGCCCTCGGCGACGATACGCATAGGACCCCAGGAGTTCTCCAAGGCCACGCCCTCGGCGAGGGCTTCCTCTATCTCCTCGGGGAGGGCGGGCATCTCCTCTCGAGCCTCGAGGCAGCGCATCGAGACGCGGGCGGCGCCGACCCTGGTCGCGGTCCTGGCCACGTCAATGGCGACGTTGCCGCCGCCTATGACGACGACCTCGCCCGAGAGCGGGACGCCCTCGCCGAGGTTGACCGACCTGAGGAAGTCCACGCCGGTCATGACTCCGCTAGCGTCCTCTCCCTCTATGCCGAGCGATCGGCCGGAGCGGGCGCCTATGGCCACGTAGAAGGCCTCGAAGCCGCGGCAGCGTAGCTCCGCGAGCGATACGTCCTTGCCTACCTCTATCCCCGTCTCGAAGCGCACGCCTAGCTCCCGGAGGACGTCTATCTCGGCGTTAACGACGTCCTTCTGGAGTCGGAAGGCGGGAATGCCCAGGGCGAGCATGCCGCCGAGGGCCCGCTCCCGCTCGAAGACGGTGACCTTGTAGCCGTCCTGGGCGAGGTAGAAGGCGCAGGATAGCCCCGAGGGGCCCGCGCCCACTACGGCCACCTTCTTGCCGTAGTCGTGCCTGACGGGCGGGACGTAGCGGACCGACTCGTTGAGGTCCTGCTCGGCCACGAATTTCTTGATCTCGTCTATGGCGACGGGGTCGTCCAAATCGCCTCTCGTGCAGGCGGACTCGCATTTGCGCGGGCAGATGCGCCCGCAGACGGCGGGGAAGGGGTTCTCGCGCTTGATGAGCTCGAGGGCGTCCCTGTACTTGCCCTGGGCGGCTAGCTTGATATAGCCCTGGACGCCGATATGCGCCGGGCACTCGGCCTTGCAGGGGCTCGTGCCCGAGTCGGTAACCACCTCGCGATTGGTGCGGTAGCCCTCGTTCCAGCGATCGGGGCCCCACTCGGTATCGAAGGGCAAGTCCCGGCGCTCTCGCTTGGCCTGCGCCGGGGCGCATATCTTCTGGCCCAGCTTGAGGGCGTTGGTAGGGCAGTTCTCGACGCACTCGCCGCAGGCGACGCACTTGTCGGCGTCTACGCGCGAGACGTAGTTAGAGCGTATCATGTCGGGATTGCCGAACATGGCGGCGTTGCGGATGGAGAGGCAACCGCACCCGCAGCAGTTGCATATAGCGTGGGTCTTGCCCGGTCCGTCGGTGTTCGGGATGGAGTGCATGAGGCCGTTGGCCTCGGCCTTCTTGATGATTTCGTAGGCTTCCGCTCGCGTTATAGCCCTGCCGCGCCCTGTCCTTATATAGAAGTCGGCGGCATGCCCCATCTGTATGCACATCTCTTCCTTGAGGTGGCCGCAGCCCTCGCCCTGCGCCTCGCGCGACGTGCGGCACGAGCAGTCGGAGACCGAGAAGACCGTGTTCTCCTCGAGGTACCTGGAGACCTCCTCGTAGGAGGCCCTGCGGGTCTCGCCCTCGATGGAGCGCTCGATGGGGATGACGCGCATGACGCCGGCGCCCACGGGGAAGTTGCCTACGGACATGGGGGCCCGGCGCTTGCCGTAGTCGTCGAAGCACTTGGCTATCTCGGGATGCGCCCTGACGTTCTCCTTGGTGTTGACTATGACCTCCATATGGCCGGGGACCCATATGTCGTGCCAGTACTTGGTCTCGCCGTCCTTGACCTCGAAGAAGGCGACGCCTACGGCCGCGCAGGCCTCGAGTACGCGCTCGGTATCCTCGGGGGACTTGCCGCAGCGGGCGGCTATCTCCCGGACGCCCAGGTGGGCGCGGAAGTCCAGGCAGAGGGCCACGTCGGCCATCTCGTCGGTCACGATGGGCGCCAGTATCCTATACTCGGGATACTCGGGCTTGATCTCGCCCTTGGAGCCTCGCTTCGTCCGCGAGATCTTATTCGCGAGGTCCAGTACCTTCTCGTTCACCGCCATGCCCTTCTCCTTGCGAGCCGTCGGTAGGATCCGCGGCCCGTTCCGTTTTACCGACGCTTCGCCGGCATTCTGTCTTTATTACCGACATATGCGTCGGAATAAATTGCGATCCAGGGATAATGCCTCGTAAATACGGAATCGTAAATAGTTAAAAAATTATCTTTATCGAGAGGGGGGAGGCGCGGGCGGGACGCGGCTCAGTACGGGGTCCGCGGAAGGAAGGCCGTACTAAGCCGCGCGGCGCTAGGCGGCTAGGGCCGAAGGCTTCTTTCGCGAGAACCACCAGACGGCGTAGGCGGCCATGAGGACGAAGTTGACGAGTCCCCAGGCGTTCTTGAAGCCGGCATCGAACCAGGGCGTCGCGTCCATGAAGGGCGTGAACACGTCGCGGAACGATCGGACGGAGACGTGGATCATCAGCGTGTAGATGCGCGCGTGGAGCCAGAGGTTGTCCTGCTTCTTCTTAGCCGATACGGCGTTGTACAGCTCGGGCACGAAGAGTATGCAGCAGGAGGCCGCGAAGTACGCGGGGCTCTCGGCGTACACGAAGCAGGCGTTCCAGGTCGTATAGAGGAAGCACCAGGCGACGGAGAAATCGGCTATGAGGACGTGCTTGTCGTCGTTCGTGAAGCGCCAGCTCTTCTTGACGGCGAAGGGCATGCACGCGATCATCACGAGGCCGCAGCCGCCGTTCCAGTAGTTGCCCATCGTGATGTCCTTGACCGACGCCTCGAGTATGTTGAGGCCAACGATGGCGCAGAAGAATATCAGGACGGGCGTCCCGGTGAGCCCCGCGAGGACCTTATTCCTAGGCTTGTACTTGGCCGAGAGCCGGGCGGCGTGCACTACCAGCATGGGGAAGAGGACCGATATGTCCTTGGCCCAGCGGAACCATCCCTCGACGTTGTCGCCCAGGAAAAGCAGGACGATGAGGGAGAGGTTAAGCGCGAGGCCGAACCATATCGAGCGGCGGGAGATCTCCGTGAGGGCTACGAGGATAGCCACATAGACCAGCATGGAGACTACGTAAGACAGGACGGAAGGCATGTTCGAGGCTCCTTTCGATAAATCGGGAGCTATATTTAACCTTAATCGAGGGATGGTCAAGCCTGAATCGGCGTTGACTGCTAACCCGTAATACTATACGATCCGAGCTCTATTCCCGGCCCGCTCTCCCGCGCGCGTAACAAGGACAGGTACATGATAAGCCTCTGCAAGGTGCGGATGGGGTACGGCGACCGCATCCTCTTCAAGAACGCCGACTTCCTGGTGCGACCGGGCGATAGGATAGGGCTCGTGGGCCCCAACGGGGCGGGTAAGACGACGGTCTTCAGGCTTATAACCGGGCGCGAGCGCCCCGACGACGGCGACGTGCTCGTCGACCCCGGAGCCGTGGTCGGCTACTTCTCGCAGGACGCCGGGGAGATGGCCGGGCGTAGCGTCATGGACGAGGCGTTGTCGGGGGCGGGCAGGGTGTTCGAGCTGGGCCGCGAGCTCCAGGCCCTCGAGCACAGGATGTCGGATCCGGAGGGCCCGCCCTTGAGCGCCTCCGAGATGGAAGCCTACGGCGACCTGCAGACCGAATTCATGCACCTCGAGGGCTACGACCTGGAGAACCGCGCCGAGGCTATCCTGTCCGGGCTAGGCATAGGCCGGGACCGCTGGCGGGAGCCCGTGGAGAGTTTCTCCGGCGGCTGGAAGATGCGCGTCGCCCTGGCCAAGATACTGCTCCTCAATCCGCACTGCCTCCTCATAGACGAGCCTACCAACCACCTCGACGTGGAGTCGATAGTCTGGCTCGAGGGCTGGCTCAGGGAGTATAAGGGCGCCCTGGTGATGACGAGCCACGACCGGGAGTTCATGACGCGCCTGTGCTCGCGCACCGTCGAGGTGGCGGACGGCGCCATCGTCTCGTACTCGGGCGACTACGACTTCTACCTGCGCGAGCGCGAGATACGGCGCGAGCAGCTGGTCGCCTCCTATAAGCGCCAGCAGGCGGCCCTGGAGAAGGACGAGGAGTTCATAGCGCGCTTCGCCGCCCGGGCGTCGCACGCGGCCCAGGTGCAGTCCAGGATCAAGATGATAGAGAAGATAGAGCGCGTCGAGCTACCGCGCGAGGCTAAGGCCATCAAGTTCGAGTTCGGCCCCGCGAGGCGCTCGGGCGACGTCGTCGTAGAGATGAAGGACCTGGCCAAGTCGTGGGCGAGGGGCGACGACGGCGCGCATCCCGTCTTCGGCGGCGTCTCGGGCATAGTCGGGCGCGGCCAGAAGATAGCGGTCACGGGCGTCAACGGGGCGGGCAAGTCCACCCTGCTCAAGGTGATAACCGGCCGGGCCGAGCCGACCTCGGGGTCCTGCCAGCTGGGCGCCGGCGTAGAGGTCGGCTACTTCAGCCAGTACTCCGGCGACACGCTCGACCCCGGCCTGACCGTCTTCGAGGAGCTGCAGGGCCGACTCCCGAGGGAGTCCGTAGGTACTATAAAGAACCTCTTAGGCGCCTTCCAGTTCTCCGGCGACGATGCCGACAAGCGTATCTCCGTCCTATCCGGCGGGGAGAAGACGCGCGTCATGCTCGCCTGCCTCCTGGCCTCGCCCGTGAACTTCCTCGTCCTCGACGAGCCGACGAACCACCTGGATATCGCCAGCCGCGAGGTCCTGCTCGAGGCGCTCAAGGATTTCGACGGCACCATCATGATAGTCAGCCACGACAGGTACTTCTTGAAGCACCTCGCTACCCGCGTCTTCGAGGTGGACCGCGGCGCCCTCAGGGTCTACGAGGGCGGCTACGAGTACTACCAAAGGAAGGCGGGAGCCTAGGGAGAGGCCCCCGGGCCACTCGCGGACGGGTAGCGCCGGGACTCAACCCGCGAAAAAGGCCTCGAGGGTCCCGACGTACGCGGCCACGCGCTCGGGTAGCGGAGGATCGGTCCTGGACCTGAGCACCAGCTCCGTCGTCAATACCGGCGAGCAGCCCTTCTTCTTGGCGAGCAGCTCGTCCACGGACCCGTCCTCCGAGTCGACTATCATGCCGCGGACGAGCGCCTCCCCGAAGCGCGTCGTTCCCGTCATCGCCAGGGGCTGGGAGCAGGTGTGTAGGTACCCGGCTACGCGCTCCGTCACGGGATGCGTGGCGGCGGCCGCGCCCGTCGCGTAGAGGTACGAGCCGCGTCCCTCGAAGACGTACCCCGGTTCCTCGAAGACCGGGTCCTCGTGCAAGTCGATCGCCGCGGCGCCGGGGGCTATGGAGGCCCGTCCCAGTATCCATGACAGTATCGAAGCCGCCTCGGGGCACGAAGGGCCGTCCGCGCGGCCCAGGAAGTAGTCGGCGTCGGTCACGCTCTTCCCCGAAGGGCCGTAGCGGGAGTCGTGGAGGTAGCCCCACGGATTGAGCAGCGGCAAGACGAGGATCGGGACCTCTCGCCCTAGCGCGACGAGCCTGTCGGCGAACGCCGCTATGGCGTTGGAGCCTGCCGGCTCGCGGCCGTGGATGCCCCCGATAATCACGCGTTCCGCCGGCCGCCCGTTAAAGTAGGCGAAAACGGGGAACGACTCCCCGTCGTCGGCGCGCTGCTCCGCTATCAGCCGCTTCTCCCAGCCGCCCCGCTCGAGCCCGGCCAGGGCATCGTATAGTCGGGCGACCGGAAGGCGGCCGTCGGTATGCGAAGGTTTCACTCGATCGTCCCCTCCCCTGCCTGCTTCTCTGGCGGCGAGCCCAGGGCGACTATAGAACGGTTCGCCGATTGACGCAACGGATTTAGGCGATCGATACTCTACGGTCAGGGGGGCGGCGATGACGGACGACATTTCCCGTTGGTTCGAGGCGAACATAGATTCCATAGCGCGCGATATACTGGAGCTCGTCGCCGTCCGCTCCGTCTCAGGCGACGTCGCCGCCTCGCGCCGCGCCCTCGAGCTGGCGCTCGAGAAGGCGCGGTCCTTCGGCCTATCCACTCGGCTCGAGGCGGAGGGTAGGGTAGGCGTCGCTGAGCTTCGATGCGACGGGGGGACGGCGGGCGGCGGGGAACCGGAGACGCTGGGCGTGCTGGCTCACGTGGACGTCGTCGATCCTGGAGACCCGGCGTCGTGGTCGCATGATCCCTGGGGGGAGCTAGCCGACGGGGCCGTGTGGGGCCGAGGCTGCGTCGACGACAAGGGCCCCCTCCTGATCTGCCTATGGGCCCTGCGCGCGCTCCGCGAGCTAGGCCGCCCCCTGCGGAAGAACGTCTCCGTCATCATCGGCACGATGGAGGAGATAGACTGGGAAGACCTGCGCGCCTATAAGGCGACGGGAGCGCGGCTCCCCGACTACGGCTTCACGCCGGACGGGGCCTTCCCCGTGACGAACCGGGAGAAGGGCTATTGCGACGTGACGCTATCGTTCCCCGCGGACGTCCACTCCGGCCTCGGCCCCTGGAGGATAGTCTCCCTGGAGGGAGGCGAGGCCGTCAACGCGGTACCCGAGAAGGCGGTCGCCGTGCTAGAGGAGACGGTCCCGGGCGCCGGACGGGGCTCGATAGCGGCCGCGCTCGAGTCGTCGCCGGCGACGGAACAGGACGAGCTGGTAGTGGAGCGTATCGGGGACGGCCTCGTTTCGGTAGCCGCCCGCGGCGTCGCTACGCACTCGTGCTTCCCCGGCAAGGGCGAGAACGCCATAGTCAGGCTAGCCGGTTTCCTCGCCCGCCTCGGCCCCAACGGCCTTGCCGAATTCGTGTCCTCCCGTCTCGGGGGCGACTATCTCGCGCGCGGCCTGGGCTTGCAGACGAGGCCGGAAATAGTCGACGGGGAGTATTTCGGGCCGACGACCGTATCCCCCGATCTGCTATCCACCGCGGCCGGCCGCTTCGAGCTGACGCTGAACCTCAGGCTCGCCTTCGGGCAGACCGAGGAGGAGGTGCTCTCGGCGTTCGGCCGGGCAGGCGAGCGCTACGGCTTCTCGGCGCGGGCCGAGCCGGGCTTCATGCCGGCGCTCTTCGTCTCGAAGGACCGGCCGTACATGCGGGCGCTCATGTCCGCCTACGAGAGGAGGACGGGGCTCGTAGGCGAGTTCGCGCTCGATCCGGGCACGTCGTACGCCAAGGCGATGCCCGGGATCGCGGCGTTCGGCCCCGCGTTCCCGGGCAAGCCCGATCTTTGCCACGAGGTCGACGAGCGCCTGTCCCTCGATGACGCGGCCATGCTCGGGCAGGTATACGCCGACGCCATATGCTCGATAGCGGGCTCCTCCGAGGACCTCGCCTAGGACGCTATAGCTTTACCTTCGACAGGTGCTTGTACGCCAGTATTAGCTCGAAGCTCATGCCGCCCTCGCCCCGTACGGGGCAGGCGGTCGCTTCCTCGATCTTCTCCAGTCGGTTCCTGAGCGTATGCCTATGTATGCCGAGGCGCTCGGCTGTCCGGCGGACGCTCCTGTCCAGCTCGAAGAACGTCTCGAGCGTACGCAGGAGCTCGCTTCCGTGCCGCTCGTCCCACTCGCGCAGCCGCGTCAGGGTATCGCGCGAGAAGCTGAGCAGGAGCTCCGGCCTGCCGTCATCAATGAAGGCCTTGTAGAGGTAGAGGTTCTCGTAGAACGATATATGGCCCCCGCCGAAGAGGGCGGCCCCTAGCAAGAGGGCTTCCCTGGCCCGCGGCGCGTAGGCGCTGACCGGTTCCTCCGGGCGGAAGGTGTCGCTCGCGCCTATGGATAGGGCGTTTTCCTCCGCGGCCGCCCTGAGCGACAGCCTGAGTTCCGACGGCGCGACGCCCTCGCCAATCCTAAGGAGCAGGTAGCTTTCCTGTGCCCGGCCCGCCGGCAGCGCGGTAGCGACGACGCCGGGTGGCATGTACGGGCCTAGTATCGCCGCGGCATCGATTCGCCCCGGGCTCGCGAGCCTCATAGCCGCCGGCGACGAGTCGACGGCGAGCACGCGGCGCCTCGTCGAGGCTCCGGCCGCGACCCCGGGATCCGGCTCGCGCGCTCTAGCGGCGGGCGCCTCGGCGACGCCGGGCCACAGGGCCTTCGCTAGGCAGGCGGCGGCGCGATGCCTCGGTATCCATGAAGGATACGCGATGACGGCGATGCCGGCGGAGGCTTCGGCAATATCGTCGGGCAGGGCGACGGCACAGGCTCCGCTCGACGCGCAGGCGGCGAGGAGCCCGGATAGTCCGTCGCTCCCCCTAGGCCGCCCCGCGACGACTACGTCGCCGGGACGGGCCTCCTCCGCGTCGGAGGGCCCCGTCGCTTCGAGTACCCATACGGGTATAG
>Ga0180007_10004403_pt1 | contig 14922 bp, 16 predicted proteins | sample MM_PC_MetaG_FD_121122 | JGI IMG/M metagenome (GOLD analysis project Ga0180007, IMG submission 121122) | Groundwater microbial communities from the Aspo Hard Rock Laboratory (HRL) deep subsurface site, Sweden - MM_PC_MetaG | ecosystem: Environmental > Aquatic > Deep subsurface > Groundwater... | reverse complement strand
CTTATCTTTATCTAAACTATCTTCTTTATGTTTCTCTTTCTTCATAGGAAGCTCTTCTAATTTCTCTCCAATAAATTCTTCCATATCAGGAACTTTAACATCAATCTTTTTCGCTTTAACATATTCTCTAGTTAAAATATAAAAAATTAATCCTAAAGATTTATTACTTTTATTATTACAAGGAACAATAACATCTATCCCATTTGTTAAATTATTAGTATCACACAAACCAGAAATCTTACTTTTAACTTTATTACCATCATTCAAAGCATTTTTATCAATCCAAGGATCACAAATCATAACCATTCCAGTTTCAAAAAAATCAGGCAAATCAGTATTTGTTAAAATCCCAGCAGGATATTTTTTTGTAAAAACTCTAACTCCTGTTAATTCAGAAAACAATTTAACAGCTCTCCAACCAGCCTCCCTTTTACAAACAACAACAAACTCATCAGGATTATATTTTGAAATAAAATCAATAGCTTCTTTTAATTTTTCATCAATTAAATTAGTATTCAAAATTGCAATTCCATCATTTCTTCTTCGATAAACATATTTTCTCATATGAGGAGTTATAACTTTAGTCCCAATATAAATTCCAGCCTTAACATAATCATCTAGAGGTACTAATGTATTTGCATCTTTCTTTTCTTTAGTTTCCTTTTCTTTTTTCTCCACAACTTTCTCATCAGAATCCACATTAGCTTCAACAGTTTCTTCTTCTTCAGTTTTTTCTTTGTTACCATATAATAAAGTTGCAGGAGTTAATGCTACTAGCCTATAAATAGACGACCGCACCTGCCTAAGTTATATTCTCTAGAAATTATTAGTTTTTAAATCTTCTGTAAATCAACAAACATTAGTACTACAATCAATTCCAAAAACTCTAGCTATTGCTCCAGAAATACTACACAACCAATGTTCAGGAGTTGTACAACTTCCTTCTGTACAATCATCATTCATACATTCAAAATCATTAGTACAACTTCCACAATCAGCAACTTGATTTTTCCACTGTCCATCTAAATCACAATACTGGTCAACACTATTGAAATTTAATCTAAACTCATAAGAATAACATCCATTATTATATACACAACCATCACATAAACTTCCACAATCTGCTAAACCATCATCAACTAAACCATTACAATCATCATCTTTACCATTACAAGTTTCAGTTACAGCAGTACTACAAACTCCCCATACTCCAACACCACAAGTTTCAATACCTTCATAACAATGTGTTGGACTTTGAAGCACATCAATAACAGTACACCCTCTTATTACTCCATCATCAATTGTTCCATCACAATCATTATCTAGATTATCACAACTTTCTTCTGCAGGTAAAACTTCTCCTAAACAATCTTCCCAAATTCCCCCACTACATGTCTGAGTTCCAAAAGCACAATCACCATCATCTGTTGTAGGCCCACAATTTCTTGTATCTAAATCATTACATATACAACCTTCATCAATTGTTCCATCACAATCATTATCTGTTCCTTCACACATTGTATTATCTTCAACAACTCCAGGATTTATTGTTTCATCTGCATCATTACAATCTACATCTCCTAAACAAGTTGCTCCAGAATTAACAGCAACATTAAAACCATCTCCATCAGCATCAACACAATCTGATGAACAAGTATCTATAACACAAGTCTCTCCATCTGCACAAGTTCCACAACTATTTCCACACCCATCCCCTCCACACTGAACAGTACTACAATCAATTGTTGGAGAACAATCAAGACAATCTCCATCACTACAACCACTAGGACAACTTACAGGCAATATTGTAGGTCTAATTCCAACACAAGAAACATCTAACAAAACATTTTCATCTGTTGCATCACATTCATCTTCAACAAAACTTGAGATAACAAATAAAGCACTATTTCCAGCACTATCAATAGTAACCTCTTTAAGATAAATTACATAATTATTATATATAATTGCAGCATCCTCAGGTATTCCAATTGAAGTCCCTCCTCCAATTGAAAAACTTACTAATAAATTTGAATCAATATTTAAAACAGTCAAAACATCCCCACCCGTTATAATATCTTCACTATCCAATTCATTAACACTTAACTCCATTAAAAATTCTACATCTTCATTATTAGGTAAACAATACTGATTCAAAACACAATCAAATGTCATTCTCTGATTTCCTGTTGTCTGAGGAAAATCAAAACTCAAAACATCTCCACCATAATTTATAATATTAATATTTCCATCTAAAACTAATCTTGCTCTTCCATCTGATTCTACAACACCTTCATAAACTATAGTTTCATCCATAGCATCATTAAATCTAATTAAATCACCTACATATCCTTCATTGTCATCAATATTAACAACTTCTAAAACATAATTTGGAATAACAACAAAATCTCCAACAACTACATTATTTCCTTCTGTTTTTATAATAGTTTCATCACTTGCTTCTAAACCCATAATCTTTAATTTTTCTCCATCATCTAATCCATCACACCCACTTACTTCTGTGAAATCAATACAAGCACCATCATCACATATTTTATCATCTTCTCTACAATCATATATCATTGGTTCTCCTTGTCCATTTGTATTACAAAATAATTCTCTTAAATCATTATCTCCACACTCATCTTCTCTTGAAGATGTAGGATTAGAAGCTAAAGGTCCTGTTATTGTTCCTTTCAAACCAAAATTAACACCATCAGCAAATGTGTTTGTAACATCTGAATCAACACAAGGTTCTATTGTTGGTTCACACTGTCCACCTGAATTACATGTCTCATCACTTCCACATCCAGGACTACAACTTCCTCCACACCCATCATCTCCACACACTTTCCCACTACAAGTAGATGTTCTTGAATCTATTGTTACACAACTTCCATAAGCTCCATTAGAACATGTTTTAATTCCTGTAACAGAACATGTTCCATAACTTTCAGAACAAGATAAACTTTCTGCTCCACAATTCAAAGTTCCACCACATCCATCTAAATGACTCCCACAAATTTTTCCTAAACTCTCACAAGTTGCTGGTTGACAAATTGCATAACAATTAATTTCAACTTTTTTAACACACATTGAATCAGGACTATAATACCATATTTGTTCTAAACCACTTAATTGAATATCATTAAAATTTAAAGTCTCAACTTTAAAATCACACCCTCCAATTCCAGGACATTCACAACTTCCATACCCATGACTATGAGTATTATAAGGATCAGGATCTCTTATAACTCTTTGTATATCTCCAAACCACACTGTTAAATCTTCTGCAACTCCAGAACTATGTCCAGTGTATCTACCATTTCCCCACCTTGCCACTTTAATCTGACAATTATATCTTCCATCAACAACTCCAGGAATATTATACGGATGAACCCATCCTCCTACATCAACAGGCCTGTAAAATGTTTTTGAAAAACTTACTCCAGGACTCAACATCAAATCATCATCTCCTCCTTTAATCCAACTCCATATATCATCAAAAAACCCAGCAGAAACCATACTCAAACTTAATAGTAAAACAAAACTTACAACAATCACCTTTTTTATCATATGAATATTTAGAATTTATACTATTTAAATATTATTGAAATTTAATAAATTATAGAGGGAAGTACAAGAAACCGTTTGAGGTGTCTTGAATTTAAATATTATTGAAATATCTTCTCTATCTCAATCATCCTATTCAACTTAACCTCCCTCTCCTTTCCCTTAACTCCAAACTTAACAAAATCAGTTTGAAAACCAAAAGCTAAATCAGCAATTATATTATCATTTGTTTCTCCACTTCTATGAGAAAAAACAGTCTTAATCTTATTTTTCTTAGCTAACAAAATCAAATCTCTAATCTCAATCAAACTACCATTTTGATTTGGTTTAACAATCAAACTATTTACAGATTTTTCTTTAATAGCTTTTTTCAATTTCTCAATATTAGAAACAGTCAAATCATCTCCAACAATTAATCTATTCTTAACTTTATTCATCAACAAACTAAAATCATCAAAATCTTTTTCATCAAAACCATCTTCAACATAATAAACATCATAATCACTAATTATCTTAGATAAAAATTCTAATTGTTTTAGTTTGCTTAATCTCTTCACAGGATTTTTATAATTATATAAGTAACCAGTATAAAAACCAGAAGCAGCAACATCTATTCCAATATCAATTTGATGTCCAACTTGACTCATCAATTCTTTTCTTACATCATTTAAAAATTTCAAACACTCTTCATCACTTAAACTACAACCCCACGCTCCCTCGTCATTCAAGTTCCCTCGAACTTTCATTAATCCTAATTTCTTTCCAATAATCTCATGAGATTTATTCATCAACATAACATTCTCAAAAAAATTCTCACTCTCAGGAATAATCAAAAACTCCTGGAAATCAGGCTTCTTACCTTTTGTATGTAAACCCCCCCAATAACATTTCCAACAGGAAAAGGAAACTTTCTAGCTCTAGGATTAATCAACTCCCAAACTTCTTTATTTTTATCAGCAGCTAGGGCCTTTAACAAAGCAGATTCCAAAGCAAACATCCCATTTGCTCCAACATTTTTTTTACTTATTATTTTCTCAACTTTTTTTAAATCATCAAACCTATCAATTTCTAATTCAATAATCTTTGAACTTAATTTGTTTATCAATTTAACAACTTTCTCAACACTTCCAACATAAATTAATGTAGCATATTTTCCTGTTGACTTCCCAGAAGGAGCACTTCCCATAAACTTCCCTTTATCTGTCTCAACATAAACACTCACAGTTTTCTCTTTCCTAGAATTATAACTTATTTCAGCTTTTACCTCTTTAATTTTCATAAATAAATTTAGAATCAAGACTTTTTATATATAACCCCCATGTATTAGTAACTCATTTTATTCGCTATATATTTAATCCATAAACCTCATTATTGTCATAAATATTCTTCAAATTAATAATTTCTTCAAACAAAAAATCGTGACAAAGTCTGATTTTGAGTCGGGGTGGTGGGGAATCCTATCTTAAACTATCTATGGCTCCTCATTTTTCTAACAACAAAATAACCAATAATAACAATCAAACCAATCCCCAAATAAACTAATAAATTTCCAGAATCAAACTCTAAATTTTCTTCAACAACTTTACCTGTAATTTGATTAACAAAAATACTAAAATAATTCAAACCATAAACTAAAACAACAATAAACACCAACAACAAAATAACTGTTATGATTCTCTTTTTCATATATTATCTTAACTAACTATCTTTTTAAAATTTTATAACTATTCCTCTCCCCCATCCCCATCATCCTCTTCTTCAATTTCATCTTCAGGCTTAGCCAATTCCATAATCTCTCCCTCATCTTTTATCTTATCTTCTTCTTTCTTTTCCATATCTTCAACTTTTTTATCATCTTCCCCATTTTCAATATTTTTCTCTTTAACAACTTCCTTCTTCAATTTTTTCTCAACTTTTTGAGGCATTGGTCTTTTAACAGTTATAGGTAAAACTCCAGAAGTAAATTCTATTTCAGCAATTTTCAAAGGATCATATTTTATATGTTCTAATTCTTCTGGTTTAATCTTAACAAGTAATGGTGCATCCATAGCTAATTGCAAAGCTCTTGCTCCTAATATTCTTGCTGTCTCATATTTTGTAAAAATTTCTGTTGTCATTTTTTATCAATTCCTTTAATTGCTTTATCAATAACACCAAACAACTCTTTATATTTGTTTTCACTTAAGTCAATTATCTTTCCAACTTCTTCACTTGTTAAAATTGTATCTTTCCCTTTTTGACAAGAACTTATCATAATCTCCTTTTCAACTTCAGCTAATCCAAAACTTAATCTAGCCTCACTCATCTCTTCTTCTTCAACAGTTGGATCAATAATTATATGACCCCCAACTTTATAACCAGTTATTGTTACAGGAGTTAAATCAGTCACAGGAAAATTTGTATCTGTCAATTCACCAAATTTAACAACTTCTTCTTTCTCATCATACCTTGGAAGTTTTGCAGTTTTCATAGCAATAACAGCAGCTAAAAAAGCAGCATCCAACATCCCCCCAGCGTCATTAAATGAGAAAATATCTACATAAACATTCCAAACTTTTTCTCCTTCTTTAATACATAACTTTTCAAAATCAATAAATCCACTTTCTCTTAATCCTCTATCAATAACTCTTCCCATTTCAATTGCTTCTATTTTTGGAGGTCCTGATTCATGTCTTCCAGAACTCATTGGCAACAATTCCAAAGTTGTAATTAAGTTTCCTTTATTTTGACTATCAGCATAAGGTTCTCCAACATCCATCTTAATACCAGCAATAACTTCAGTCTCCCCCATCTTTACTTTAACAGAACTCTCTGCATTTTCACTTACTCCAAACTCAACAGATATATCTCTATATTCATCTAGTTTTCTTCCATCAAATCTAACTCCTGCATCTAGATATTTCTTTATACTTTGTTTTGATACATTTGATATTTCTTTACTCATTTTTCTCCACCTCTAAGTTTAATTTCCCATTCTTTCAATTCTCGTCTTAACCTTAATTGTTCCAAATAATCATCACATCTAAACCTACTAATTTCCTGCCGACTTCCATCTGGATTAATGTAAGGACCAAGTGTTTCCATTCCTAGACTACAAAAAGGAATTGCTCTAGCTTTCATTTTTTTACATCCCCCCTAACATCTTTCAATGCTTTAGTCTGAACTTTAATAATTTCCATCGCAGCTTTTTGTCCCATTTCAACAGCTTCTTTTAATTCTTTAGGTCTAATCTTTCCATCTAACTGCATCAAACTAACATTTTGTCCTCTAGATGTAAAAGCCATAGCAATATCTGTTGGACCTTCTCCTTCTTCATAATCTTCTTCTTTTTTATTAACATCAACAACTAAAGTTCTATCCATTTTTCCAATACTTACTGAACCAACTAATTCTTTCATTGGAACTCCAGCATGAGCCAAAGCCATTGAAGCTGCATTAATTCCAGCACATCTTGTAGAAGCATTTGCCTGAGTAATTGAAATAAAAACATCAATAACAGTATTTGGAAAATCTTTCAATTCCAAAACATTTCCTAACGCCCACTTACTTACTTCTGAAATTTCCTTAGATCTTTTATTAGGTCCAGGTCTAGCTCTTTCATTTACAGAAAAACTTAACATATCATAATTAACTCTTAATATTCCTGTCCTTGGATTTTGCATATGTTGAGGATGTAATGTTCGAGGCCCATAAACAGCAGCAAAAGCAGTTGTTGCTTCCTTCCCCTCTCCAAAACTAAACATAGCACTTCCATCAGCTTCCTTAACAACTCCAACTTTCGCAGTCATCTTTCTAAGCTCTTCAAACTTTCTTCCATCTGGTCTTTTTGTATATTTTGATTTCTCTGCCATTTTATCTAACTCTCCTTATTGAAAATTTTAAACTTTTTTCATCTGCTTGTCTTTGGTAAACTCTATCAAAATGATCGGTTTCTAAAGACAATAAACCTTGAACCAGTTTCTGCTCATATTGTCTTAATCCTATTATAGCCTCTTGTCTAGGAATACCTTGTGCATAGTCAAAACCTTCGACTATAACACCTTCCCCAATTTGTAGTTGTCTCATTTCAACTAGCAGATTCTCTGCAGAGGTAGATCCACAATCTATCCTTTTTGTTTTTGCTTCTTCTTCAGCTTCTAATTCTTCTAATATTCTTCTTTCTCTCTCAACTATATCAAAATCATCTGGATGTTGCATTCTTATAGCTAACCTTGTTAAGTCAATTCTATGTCCCCCTTCAAACATTTTTACCATCTTACTTCTTCTCCTCCTTAAACCAACCTTCCATCTTGTCTGTCAATCCCTCTATAAAAGGTTTTTCCTCAATATAACCAATAGCATTCTTAGCCAATATTTCATCTTCAATTTTATTTCCCTTAATCCAAATCAAACCATTCTGCCCAACAGTAATATCACATCCAGACTTTTCTTTAATCAAACTTATCATACTTCCTTCTTTCCCAATTATTCTTGGAACTTTATTTGAATTTACATTAATTATAATTCCCTTTTCAACTTTTCCTAATCCTCTTCCTTTAATTGTTAAATCAATTCCTCTTCCTTTTACTCCTGAAATTTTAGCAACCATTAAATCATCAATTGAAAAATGTTCAGCCATATCATTTTGATTAATATATCTAGGACATTCTGCTAAAGGTAAAAATCCATTTGAAGCAACTCCTAAGTCTACTAACCATCCATTAAATGTCAAATCACTAACTCTTCCAATTATAACATTTCCTCTTCTCGCAGTAAAGACACCACTTAAAGGAATTATCTTAACTAATCTTCCAGACTCATCAGACAATCCATATCTTTTAGAAACAATATCTTTCCCATCTCTTTCTGTTCCATCTCCAGGCAAAAACTCATCTCCAGATACAATTATTTCTCCAGGAACAACTATTTCCCTTTTCTTCTTTACTGTTTTTTCTTCTTGATCCATTTTTATCCAACATCCTTTGATTTTTTAACTAAACCAGCTTTTTGAAGCTTTCGGTATGCATCACTTCCTTCTGGAAAGTGAACAGTAACATTACTTAAACTTCCTCTTTCAGGAATTGAATCTCCTCCAATTAATGCTTGTGTAGAAACAAATTCTCTCATAGCACGAATTTTAGTATTTCCACTTTCATCAGTAACTGTATAAGGAAATAACATAGTAATTCTTCTAACAGGTTCTCCTTCAAATGGTTCTACAGTTCTTGGTCCTTCATAAATTGCTCTCACTGCTGATCCAAATCCTGGACAAAACTCAGTAATAATATCACCCATCTTGAACCTCCTCACTAACAACTGAACCATGAGTCATTGAATTAATTTTATCATAAAAATCCATTTGCATTCCTATAGGAACATTAACAGTAGCAATTAAAGAACCATCATCTTTCCACTCTTCTTTTTCTTTGTATGCTCCGATTAATCCAAAAACATTTCCAGTATATTGTGCAGGAATTGTTAATTTAATTTTCTTAGTTTCCATTTTTAATGGAAGAACTGGCCTAAGCTTTTTAACAATATCTCCAATCTGTTCATCAATTGGTTTGTTCTGAATATTAACTCCAGCTTCTTTCAAAGCCTGTTCAACTCTTTCAGGAGTATGAGGCCTATCAGTTGCAGGGTCAACAGCATTCCTAGCTAAAAAATCAATAACTTGTTTAACTTTTTCTCCTTGCTCTTTTCTTCTATCATCAGATGGAATCTGAATATCTCCTTGCATAATTATTTTTTTAGCAGCCTCATTAATATCCTCTGTTCCTAAAGATTTTTTCATATCCTCTTGAGAAGCCCTCTCACCTTTCTTAACATCAGTAAAAATTCCATCTAACTGTAATACTTCTGAAATATTAACTCCTTCTCCTTTCTTCATCTTTTGAGCCATATCTGAATCAACAAGAATTTCAAATCTCTTTCCTTTAATATTAATTCTAGCTTCTACATCTGTCATTATTTATATTTCTTCAACAAATCCCCAAGTAATCTTTTTAACTTTTTTTCTTCCAGGTTAACATAAGCAACATCAAACCTGTCCATATCAAAATTTTTACCCTGAATACTCTTAAAGATTTTTAATCCTAATTTAATTGCATCATCAATCACCATATCTTCTTTATAATCCTTTCTTAACATTTCTTTAATTTTCTCATCATTTTCTCCAATAGCTGTTGTATGGTAAGAAAAATAATTTCCTGTTATATCTGAAACAAATAACTTTGGATGAATTCCACTTAATCCAGCTATCATAACAGAAGCTCCAAAAGGTCTTGCTCCACCATATTGTGTAAATGCTTGTTTCATATTAGCAATTTCTTTTATCACAGTCTCAACATCTACAGGCCCATCATATGTAATTCTATTTTGCTGAGCAATTAACTGTGCTTTTTCAATTAAAACTCTAGAATCACTTAATATTCCAGCAGTAGCCATAATCATGTGATCATCAACTTCATTAACTTTATGGGTAGATTCAGCAGTAATCAACCTATCTTTTATTCTTTTATCAGCAACTATAACAACTCCATCTTTACATACAAAGCCTATACTTGAACTACCTAATCTCACTGTTTTTTCAGCATATTCTACTTGTAAAAGATGTCCATCAGGCGAAAACATAGTTGCAGTTCTATCATAACCCATTACTTGATTCTGCATTTCCATTGGCATTTCCATTTTAATCTCTACCTCCTAAAATGGAGGTTTGAAAATTTCCAATTTTCATAATTTCCATTAGATAGTTCTCCTAATTTTTATCTTTTTTTCCATTTTTTAAAAGAAGCGAATAATATGTTTTTCTTTTTCTTTCGCTTAATACAAATATTTGAATTTTTGAGTGTATTTAAATATTTCGTTTAGAAATATTTAACAAATTTAAAGGAAGTTAGAAAGAAAAACTTCAATCTCTTTACTTTGAACTTTTTAAAGTTCGAAGGACAGAAATTTTCAATTTCTGTCGAGTTGAAGTTCCCGCGGACCTTTGGTCAGCGAGGACTTGGTGTCTTTCAATATAAAGCTTTTTATCTACTTCTTCCCCAACCCCTTAAGAGTTCCAGAAACATTCTCAACCCCTAAATTATTACTAGAAACAGCCATCGAAGCCCTAACTTTATCAACCATATTTCTATTTACACCTACAATATTACTCTTTATCCATGTAATTCCACACTGTCCAAATCCTAATATCCCTATATAATCTAAAATAGCTTCCTCTATATCTTTCTTACTTCCTTTCACTAAAAGATAGCGTTTATTCTCTCTCAAACTTGGCCTTAATTTTTTTTCCATATTCAAATGCGTTCAACCCATTCTGTGCGCAGGCACAGTCTGAGCGTTTGAATGCTCGGAAATCATAGATTTCCGTTGTTATTTCTTTTTCTCACTCTTCTTACCTCTTCCACCAAACCACCTTCCCACCAACTGATAACCCAAAAATACCACCATTAATATTACAACTAATTCAAGTAACAAGTATATATAACTTTTATCACTCTTATCTCCTGCTATTGCTCCTGTAATATCACTCTCTCCTGTCAAATTTGTATCTTCAACATTTTCATCAGATTCATCTTCTATTGTAGGAATTTTAACTAAACTAATTTTCACATTTGCTCTTTTTTCAAAAATACTATTTAACTTAATAATCAAATCAAAATATCCATCTAAATCTAAATCAATTTTTTTACTCTCTCCAACCTTAACACTAACAGTTAGAACACTACTTGATATAACAACAACAATTTCATCTTCCCCAACTTTAGCAACTCTAATTATATGTTCCTCATTAATAATATTAAAATTAACTCTATCACTAACTTTCAAATTTCCTGAAAAACTTCTATCTTCATTAATCTGATAAGTATCATAACTTATAACTCCCCCACCCCCTGAAGATCCTCCACTAGAACTTCCACCTCCAGAACTACTAGATGATGGAGTATAAACAATAAAACTTCTACTTGAAGTATTTCCTTGATTCATTGCTAAATCTGAACAATTAACACTCCATGTATAAGTCCCAGGAATATAAGAATTAACAAAACTTGAATCACTTTCATTCAAAACATTACTTGAATTTGCAACAACTCCATCTATAAACAACTTACAAGTCATATTCAAATCATCAGTTGCATTATAATCAAAACTAATAGATTGGGAACTTGAAGTATATGTACTTCCATCATTAGGAGAACTCAGACTAACAACAGGAACACTCAAATCATAAACAACACTAAAATTACTATCAAAATCTGATTCAGAAATATTATTCACTCCTAAACAATTCCAATTATATTCATCTTCATATCCAAAACTATAATTAAAACTTGAAACATTATTAAAACCACTAACATTCTTTGTTTCATTGTAAATTAATTCAGTTGAATTATACAAATAAAAACTAACATTACTCATTGAATAACCAACAAAACTTCTTGATGTACAATTAAAATTATTAGAGGCAATATTTGTATAATTATTATTCGTCGGAGAACTCAAACTTTCAATAACACTTGAAATAATCAAAGAAAAATTAGAACTTGCAAACCCAAAATTATTTTTCAAATCCCTCCCATAACAATTCCAATAATATGTCCCTGTCTCTAAATTATTGACTGTAATATTTGTCTGATTATTTTCTCCTGAAACATTAAAAACACTCTGGTTAATTAAATCATCACTTGAATTATACAAATAAAAAGTTACATTAGACAGCTGCCAATCACTAACATTACAATTAAAAGTCTGGTTTTCAGAAACATTCAAACTGTTATTAGAAGGAGAAATTAAAGTAACATTAGGATTTACATTATCATACTCTAATACAACTCCATAAATATTTATTCTAGAAAAATTCAAATCAGAACTAGAATCATAAATCGAAGCACCTGTCTGATTAAATTTTGCTTCAACTTGTTTAGGTGTCTGAATTTGTGAAGTTAAATTTAATAATTGATATATTAAAGCAAAAGCACCAGCAACATGCGGAGCAGCCATAGAAGTTCCTGAATCAACTAAATAACCCCCACTCATTTTTGTAGAATTTATGAAAGTTCCAGGAGCAATTAAATCAACTAATTTATTTCTATTTGAAAAACTAGAAAGCCCATCTGTTTTTGTTGAGGAAGTAACAGCAGTAACATTTTGAATACAAGCAGGAGAAGCAACAGCAGTATAATTCCCAACATTTCCTGTTGCAGCAATTATAGAAATATTAGCAGCGTATGCAGCATTTATTGAACTTCCTAATGAACTAAAAGAAGCATCACAAAATTCTTCATATAAAGTTGAAGTTCCCAAACTCATTGTTATAACAGAAATATTATAAACACTTTTATTTGCAACACACCAATTAATTGCTGAAATTAAACTAGAAGTAACTCCATCCCCACTTTCATCTAATACTTTCATAGCAATTATATTAGCTTGATAAGCAATTCCATTTATACTTCCATTAGCCCCAACAATTCCAGCAACATGTGTTCCATGTCCAAAATCATCCATAGGATCTCCGTCGTCATTAACAAAATCATATCCATCAACAACACCACAACCAGCTCCAATACAACCTCCAAAATCAGCATGACTATAATTTACTCCAGAATCTAAAACACAAACACTTTGATAACTTCCTGTTAAATTCAAACCCTCAACATCTAAACTATAAGTTTTAGTTGCATTCAAAATTCCAACTGTATCTTCTAAAAAAGCACTAATAGGAAAATCAAATTCAACTTTCTCTACATAAGGATTATCTTTCAAATAATCTAACCCAACTTCAGAAACCTCCATCACAACAATCTCTTCATCAATTAATTTAACAATAACTTCAGCACTTCCTTCTTCCTCTATCTCATCAATTACTTTTTTTGTTATCTTATCTTCATCTAAAGATGTTACAATAAATAAACTTAAAATTACTATGATGAAAATAAACAAACTTTTATTCCAAAACACATTTCCCATCTTTATTTACACACTGTTTATCATTACACCTATAAACCTGGGCACATATTAATTCTTCAGCACCAGGACAATCATTAGCCAATCTCTCTTGCTCAACTTCAGCTTTTTGTTTTGTCATACACTCTTCTGTTCCTCCAGCATCACAAGAACAACAAGATGTTTGTTGCTTAACACAAATATTTTCATCACTCCCATTCCCTGCCCCATTTTTATATCCTACAACCCCAATTAAAATTATAATTAACACAACTATAATCCCAATAATAAAAACCTTTTTTTTCATAAAATTTTTAGGAAACTCATAATTAAAAACTTAACTAAAAGTATAAAAACCATAAAATTTTTATAGAATCACAAAAGAGAAGAAAGTAGAATGAAAATACATACATTAGGTGGATATAGTGAAGTAGGAAAAAATATGACAGCAATTGAATTAAAAGACGATGTTATTATTTTAGATTGTGGATTTTATCTTCCTGCTGTTATTGCATTACAAGATAAAGAAAACATTCCTTCTGGTGACGGAATTTCTGAAGAAAAAGGATTAAATGAAAAAAAATTAAGAGCAGCAGGAGCAATTGCAGACGATACAGTTCTAGATAAATTAGGATTAAGAAAAAAAGTAAGAGCAATTTTAATTGGACATGCTCATCTAGATCATGTAGGTGCAATCCCCTATGTTGGTGGAAGATACAATTGTTCTGTTTACGGAACACCTTTTACTATAGCAGTCCTAAAAAGATTATTAGAAGATGAAAAAAAGAAAATCCCTAACAAACTAGAAGCAATAAAACCCAACTCAACATTTTTCATTCAAGGATTAAAAAAGAAATACAAAGTTGATTTCATAAACATGACACACTCAACACCACAAACAGTAATGATAGCAGTTCATACTGACGAAGGAATTGTTTTATATGCTAATGATTTTAAATTTGATAACAACCCTATCTTAGGAGAAAAACCTAACTACAAAAAATTAAATGAAATAGCAAAAAAAGGTGTGAAGGTTTTAATTGTTGATTCTTTATATTCAAACTCCGACGGTAAAACACCAAGTGAAAAAGTTGCAAGATCATTATTAGAAGAAGTTTTATTAACAACTTACACAAAAAAAGCAGGAATTTTTGTAACAACTTTCTCATCTCATATAGCAAGATTACAAAGCATTGTAGATTTCGGAAAAAAATTAAATAGAAAAATAGTTTTTGTTGGAAGAAGTTTAAATAAATATGTTTCAGCAGCAATTGATACAGGTCTTTGCAATTTTAAAAAAGATATTCAATTAACAAGTTACAAAAATCAAGTCAAATCAGCACTTAAGCAAGTAAATAAAAATAAATCTCAATATCTTGTAGTTTGCACAGGCCATCAAGGTGAACCAGGATCAATGCT